>Ga0208244_100017_pt1 | contig 261487 bp, 254 predicted proteins | sample SubbioCR12Aug_5A_FD_184828 | JGI IMG/M metagenome (GOLD analysis project Ga0208244, IMG submission 184828) | Serpentinite rock and fluid subsurface biosphere microbial communities from McLaughlin Reserve, California, USA - CR12Aug_5A (SPAdes) | ecosystem: Environmental > Terrestrial > Deep...
GTCACCCCGGCGAAGGCCGGGGTCCAGTCCGGAGAGCTCAACGAAATCAGCCGGTTACTGGATACCGGCCTGCGCCGGTATGACGGTTTTTTGAGGTTTCTCACGTTTTTCGACACCCTGCTAAAGGTGCCTGAGCAGATTCATCGAATGGGACATCAGCAAAGCAGAAAGCAATTTCCGCAAGCACGGGTATCCGCTTTGAAGACGCTGCCTGGGTTTTTGAATATCCACCTGCTATTGCGGTTCAGGATCGCTTCGAAAATGGCAAAAAGCATTGGCAAACAATCGGCATGGTCGGCGGGTTTTTCCTGGTTCTGGTCATGCACACCATCCGTTTTGAGGATGAGGAAGTTATCCGCATCATTTCGGCCAGACGTGCGGATCGCAAGGAAAAGGGACGCTATGAACAAGGTCAGACATGAGCAAGGCAAGTCGCCCGCCCTGACGCCAGCGCGTCTGGAAGAACTGAAAGAAGCCCGCATTGGCGCTGCTGGCTTCACGGCGTCCACACGCTGAGCCGGCGCATGTGCTGGTCATGCCAAGGCGACGTGACCGTGCCGTAGGAGCGAGCTTGCTCACGATAGCCACCGTTGCATCGCGAGCAAGCTCGCTCCTACGACAACGCTGACCCTAGATCAGCTGCGATATTCAGCGTTGATCTTCACGTAGTCGTAGGAGAAATCGCAGGTCCACACCGTGGCGACGGTATTGCCGCGCGCCAGATCGACCCGCACATTTATTTCTGGCTCCGCCATTACGCGCGCGCCTTCCTCTTCCCGATAAGACGCCGCGCGCCCCCCGTTTTCGGCGACCAGCACGTTGCCCAGCCACAGGCGCAGCCGATTGACATCCAGATCGGCAATGCCGGCGTAGCCGATCGCGGCAAGGATGCGGCCCAGGTTGGGGTCAGAGGCGAAGAACGCGGTCTTCACCAACGGCGAACGGCCGATGGCGTAGCCGACCTGCTTGCACTCGGCCTCGTCCATGCCGCCTTCGACACGGATTTCCATGAACTTGGTGGCGCCCTCGCCGTCGCGCACGATGGCCTGGGCGAGCTCGATCATGACTTCGGTGACCACCGATTGCAGCGAGTCGAAACGCGCATCGGCGCTGTCCATGATCACTGGTGCTGCGGTCGTACCGGTGGCGATCAGGATGCAGGAATCGTTGGTCGAGGTATCGCCATCGACGGTGATGCAGTTGAACGACTTGTTCACCGCGTGGCGCAACATGGCTTCCAGCGCCTCGCACGACACCGGCGCGTCGGTGGCGACGAAGGACAGCATGGTCGCCATGTTCGGGTGAATCATGCCGGAGCCCTTGGCAATGCCGGTGACGTTGAATTCGACGCCATTCAGCGATGCCTTGCGCGACGCGGCCTTCGACACGATGTCGGTGGTCATGATCGCCTCGGCGGCGGCGGCCCAGTTGTCCGGCTTCAGATCGGCCAGCGCGGCGGGCAGCGCGGCGACGATCTTGTCGTGCGGCAGCGGTTCCAGAATCACGCCGGTGGAAAACGGCAGCACCTGCTCCGGCTTGATATTCAGGTTTTCCGCCACGGCGGCGCAGGTTTCGCGCGCCCGGCGCAGACCGTCTTCGCCGGTGCCGGCGTTGGCGTTGCCGGTGTTGACCACCAGTGCGCGAATGCCGCTTTCAGCATGCAGATGTTCCTTGCAGACGGTGACCGGCGCTGCGCAGAAGCGGTTCTGCGTAAATACGCCGACCACTTCCGAATCGGCCGGCAGCGTGATCACCAGCACATCGCGGCGGCCGGGTTTCTTGATGCCGGCGGAGGCGATGCCGAGTTCGACCCCGGCAACGGGACGCAGGCTGGCGGGATCGGGGGCGGAGAGATTGACGGGCATGGTTGCTGGGTTGAGAGTGAATGAAAACGCCATTGTATGTCGGCTCGGACGGCGGCAAGACATGTGCGCCTGATGTCATTGCGGCAGCGTGCTGTCGACCCAGAAGGGCCACAAAATTCGTGGTGGTGTCCCGAACCTTGTGCAGAAATATTTCGATTATGCTGACGTTACGGGTCACCCTGCTACATCCCCGATTGCTCGGTTTGCGGGTTGTCTGGCCGCGCCGTTTCTGATGAGGCGGCTAACCTGCCATCCCGTTCAGGCGCCTGATTGAGAACCGCCATGCTCCAGCGCCCGCCACCTGCCGACTTGCTGCGATACATGGCTCGATCCGCAGCCGCCAGCAGTTCGTCCACATTGCGGCCGTGAGTGGGGTAAACCGCTACGCCGATGCTGGCGCGAACAGTTCGCATATGACCGTTGGGATCGACGATCGAGTCGATATTGGCGATGACACGCTCGCAAATCAGTTCGATGTTGTCCGGTGCGTAAATGAATGGGCACAGCAGGGCAAACTCGTCGCCGCCGAGGCGGGCCACCACATCGCTCGCTCGGGCGGTATGCGCAAGCTGGTTGGCAACCTGCCGCAACATTTCGTCCCCGGCGGCATGGCCGAAGCTGTCGTTGATCGGTTTGAAACCATCCAGGTCCAGGACCAGAATCGAGAAACTCTTGAGCTCCGATTCGGCCTGGTTCATGGCGTTGATAACGCCTTCCCGGAATGCCGCCCGGTTGTAGAGTCCGGTCAGGTGATCGTGCTCGGCCAGTTCACGCCAGCGTTGCCCGGCTCTTTCGACCTGATGGTATTGCCGGACCATCCCCAGAACGATGACCAGGAAGTTGGCGAGGGCGAGTACGAATGCGCCGGTCTGGATGATGCGGAGGCGGCTGATGCGCCGCACCGAGTCCTGTTCCAGCGCCGAGGTGAGGAGGTTCATGCGCGCCAGAACATCGCGGTTGTGGCGGGTCATGTAAGCCACCGCAGCGGTCCTGGTCGCGTCGCTCAGCGTGCCGGTCGCCTTCAGTTCCGCCATGCTGCTGGCAAGCGGGGCCACCAGCAGCATCGCCTCGCTGAGCGGTCTGCGGCCGTTCTGGTCGGCGTGAACGCGGAGAAGCACGACCGGTTTGCCGTCACCGCCGAGCGTGGTGCCTCCCTGGTCGAAGGCGGTCAGTGTCCGGTGGAAAAGCGCATACGCTTTGGCCAGTTCATCCTGGGCAGCGTTCCGGGTGTCGGCATCCGGCGCATGCTGTGCCAGCAGCAGGGACTTGGTGATCTGCTGGGAAAGCATGCGCTGGCGGCCCGCCAGATTGATCGCCACTGCGTCATCCGCGACATGATCGGCAATCCAGAGATTGATCACCAGCACAGTCAGGTCCAGCGCAACGAACAGCACGATAGCGACAATCAGCCTGATCGGAGAACCCAGCAAGTAACTGACTGGAACAGGCATTGGGGAAAGAGCCTAAATCGTTATGTGCAGAGATTTTCCCACAAGGCAATTCCCTATGCACCGGGTCGTAAACAATAGGGTCAACCTGACCGGTTGCCACGCTTCACCAGGCTGAGAATTCGAAAGCCGCAAACAGGCCGGATCATTCCCCCGCCAACCGCTTCTTGTGCCGGTTCAAGCTACCAGTAAGCTCGGAAATGATTTCACCGGCGGCGTGGATGATCTGGTTCGGCGTGAAGCCGCAGTGCCGCATTTCCCGGTAGAAGCCGCGCGCCAGCATCTTGGCGACCTTGTCCGGATCGTGGGCGGTCAGCGAGATGACCGAGCAGGCGTCGGTGGCGCCTTCCAGCGTAAACGCCATCTGGGCAAAGCGGGAATCGAGCATGCGATCCAGACGTCCGACCTGGATCGAACGGCCGATCAGCAAAGCAGCCAATTTGGCATTGGCCAGATCGGTTTTGGAAAAACTGGCGCGGCCAACCGGCTGGCTGATATTCAGCACGCCGGCCGGGCGACCGCCGAGCAGCACCGGACAGGCCATGAAACCGCCGTTTTCATCGCCATATCGCGCCAGCTCTTTCCACGGCGATTGGGCGATATTGGCAATCCGCACGCAGACGCCGCTGGCCAGTACCTCGCCGGCTATGCCCTGGCCGGCAATCTGCTCTTCTTTCCATGCGGCTTCCGGCAGTTCGCCATACAGCGCAGCCAGTTTCAGGCGTGGCCCCTGATCGCCGGGCGCCACATCGAGCAGCATCAGCGATACCCGGCCCGCCGCCAGTAGTTCGCCGACGATGCAGGTCAGGCGATACAGGTTGTCCTCGAATTGACCATGGATTTCGAAACCGGCCAGTTCCAACAGTTTTTGCTGATGCAGTTCAGGATTGGACATCGTACCTCCCGAGTTTTTCAACAGCATAGGCCAATCAGGTTTGAAAGCGTAGTGCGGCTTCAGCTTTGCGCAATTTTCCGCGCCAGTTCGGCGCCGTTGCCGGTGTAACTGGCCGGGGTCATCGCCAGCAGATGCTGCTTGGCATCGTCCGGTATCGCCAGTTCCTGAATGAATGCGGCCAGCGTTTCACGGTTGATGCCGGCCTGGCCGCGGGTCAGTTTCTTCAGTTGTTCGTAGGGCTTTTCCAGGCCATAGCGACGCATCACGGTCTGGATCGGCTCGGCCAGCACTTCCCAGTTATGCTCCAGGTCTTCCGCTAGACGCGCCGGATTGGCTTCCAGCTTGCCCAGGCCGCGCAGCAGGCTTTCATAACCGAGCAGGGTGTAACCCAGCGCCGTGCCCATGTTGCGCAGCACGGTGGAATCGGTCAGGTCGCGCTGCCAGCGCGAGATCGGCAGTTTTTCGGAGAGATGGCGCAACACGGCGTTGGCCAGCCCGAGGTTGCCTTCCGAATTCTCGAAGTCGATCGGATTGACCTTGTGCGGCATGGTCGAGGAGCCGACTTCGCCTTCCTTCACCTTCTGCTTGAAGTAGCCCAGCGAGATGTAGCCCCAGACATCGCGATCGAGGTCGATCAGGATGGTGTTGAGGCGGGCGAAGGCATCGTACAGTTCGGCCATGTAGTCGTGCGGCTCGATCTGGGTGGTGTAGGGGTTGAAGCCTATGGGGTTGGCGTCCACTCCGAGGCCGGTGACGAATTTCTCGGCGAAGGGGACCCAGTCGAACGTCGGGTAGGCGGACAGATGCGCGTTGTAGTTGCCCACCGCACCGTTGATCTTGCCCAGCATTTCGACGCCGGCGAGGCGTTGCGAAGCACGACGCACGCGGTACAGCACGTTGGCCATTTCCTTGCCCAGCGTCGTCGGCGATGCCGGCTGGCCGTGCGTGCGCGCCAGCATCGGCAGATCGGCCAGATTGACGGCAAGTTCCTGCAATCGCGCTTCCAGGCTGGCGATCGCCGGCAGCATCACGTCGCGCCGCGCGGCTTGCAGCATCAGCGCATGCGACAGGTTGTTGATGTCTTCCGAGGTGCAGGCGAAGTGGATGAACTCGCTGACCCGCATCACTTCGGCGTTGCCGGCCAGTTTGTCCTTCAGGAAATATTCCACCGCCTTGACATCGTGATTGGTGGTTTTTTCATGCGTCTTCACCGCTTCCGCGTCAGCCAGCGAGAAGCCGCTGACGATGCCGTCGAGTTCAGCCAGGGTGGCGGCCGAAAACGAGGGCACTTCGCCGATGGCCGGTTCGGCGGCGAGCGCCTTGAGCCATTCCACTTCGACCTGGACGCGATAGCGGATCAGGCCGAATTCGCTGAAATACGGTGCCAGTTTGTCGCCACTGCGGCGGTAGCGGCCATCGAGCGGGGAAAGGGCGGTCAATGCATTCAATTCCATGTCGTTCTCTTTCAAAGTTTCTGGCGGATCGCCAGCGCGGCCTGATTGCGCAAGGCCTTGAGCAGGCCGAGCAGATGCGACGGAATCCGCAATGGCTGGCTGAGCTTGTCGGCGTAGATCAAGCCAAGTGGTTTGTTGTTGATCATCACCGGCAACAACAGGAAGGCATGCGCGGGCTTCTGGTCGCGGAAACCGCGCGAATACCATTCCGGAATCCGGCTGCGGATGTTGTCCGCAGTGGTGTCGGAGATCAGGATATCCTGGCCATTCGCTGTCGCGGCATGGAAGACATCCGGCGCGAACGACAGCGGGATGCGGAAGGTGTTGCGCATGCGCGCCGCATTGCGGCCAAGGCTGACGCGGCCGACCAGACTCTGGCTGGCGCGGTCGAGCACGCTGATCACGACATCGTCGAACAACTCGGTGCGATAGTACAGTTCCGCCAGCAGCTTGAAGATATCGGCCAGATGATACTGGCCGAGCATCAATGCCGTCATGTCCTGCATGCCCAGCGCCAGAATGCTGGTCGCATCTTCGCCAACGCCGTCGTTCTGCGCCTCGGTGGGCGGCACATCCTCCTCCGACTCCGCTGCCTCGGGTTCCTGCAGCAATTGCTGCATCAGCGGACTCTTGCGGATATCGACATTCAGGATGGCGGTTTCGCTGCGCATGATATGCGCAGCGCGGCGTGCCGATTCCATCAGGCTGTCCTGACTGATCTGCACCGCATCACGATAGCGCAGAAACAGCGCATCGATCGAATGCGCCTGTTCCGTCGCATCCTTGCCGGCGATGCTGCGGTGCAGATCGCGCGCCATGTTGGCCACCACTTGCAGACGCTCGTTATCGTTCGTGCCCGGCTTGCGCAACACGCCGTCGGGTAGCGGCGTCATCGCATGCAGGATGGAAGGCGGGAAATGCCAGTGCTTGGCGATAGCCAGGCCGAGATCATCATAATTCGCGCCGAGCACCCGTTGGCTGGCAGTCTGCTCATCGAGCAGTTCATCGCGCATCAGTTCGCCGACCCGCTCGGTCTGTTCGTAGAAATGAAACCGCGCCATGAGTCGGCCCAGATCGCGAAACAACGCGCTGATGAAGGCTTCCTCGCTGTCGCGCACACCGGCGCCGGCCGCCAGCAGGCGACCCAGCACGCCACGAAAGAAGCTGTCCACCGCCTCACCGCGCAGCACATCGACTTGGGCGCGATTCTGCAGGTGTTCGAACAGCATCAGCGATACCGCGGCATTGCGTACGGCATCGAAACCGAGGATCACCACCGCCCGTGAAATGGTGCTGATCGGCTGACTGCCGAACGATCCGAAATGCGCGGCATTGACCAGACGCAGCAACTTCTTGGTCAGCGAAATATCGCGCAGGATGATTTCAGTCATGCGACTGGCGCGGCTGTTTTCTTCGCCCACGGCATGGTTTATTTCGGTAATGGTGCGCGACAACGCCGGAAAATCGCCGCCCTGATCCATTTCGGACAGCAGTTTCTGCAATGGCGTCTGGCTGGTTTCCTGGGTCATGGGCATCGGCCGATCAGGCGGCTCGCCGGTCGAGCAGCGCCTGGGCGATGGTCATGCCATCGACATGTTCCAGTTCGCCGCCCGCCGGCAAGCCGCGTGCGATGCGCGACACCCGGAGGCCGCGCGTCTTCAATAGTTCGCTGATGTAATGCGCGGTCGCCTCGCCCTCGGCGGTAAAGTTGGTGGCAAGGATCACCTCTTCGGTGACGCCGTCGCGGGCGCGCTCGATCAAACGCTCCAGACCGATTTCCTTCGGCCCGACGCCATCGAGCGGACTCAAACGTCCCATCAACACAAAATACAGTCCCTTGTAAGCCTGGGTTTCCTCCAGCCGATTCAGGTCGGCGGGCATTTCCACCACGCACAACTGCTGCGCATCGCGGCGCGGGCTGGCGCATATTTCGCACACCGGCTGCTCGCTGAAATTGTTGCAGCGCTGACAGTGCCGCAACTGCTCCAGCGCCACGGTCAGGCTGGCCGACAGACGCGCCGCGCCGGGACGATCACGTTGCAGCAGGTGATAGGCCATGCGCGCGGCGGACTTGGGCCCGACGCCCGGCAGCGCGCGCAATGCGTCAATCAGGCTGGCGAGAGTGCCGGGCAGGGTCATCGGCGACGGCGTGGCTTAAACAGCAACAGCGGCAGTCATCAGGGCGCTCGACCTGCTTTTTCAGAACGGCAACTTGAAGCCCGGCGGCAACGGCAAACCGGCGGTCGCCGCCGACATTTTCTCCTGACTGTAGGACTCCACCTTGCGCACCGCATCATTCACCGCAGCGGCGATCAGGTCTTCCAGCATGTCCTTGTCGTCGGTCAGCAGCGAGGGGTCGATGGTGACCCGCTTGACATCGTGCTTGCCGGTCATGACGACCTTCACCAGGCCGGCGCCGGATTCGCCCTCGATTTCCATTTCCGCCAGCTTGGCTTGCAGCTTCTGCATGTTTTCCTGCATCTGCTGCGCCTGTTTCATCAAATTGCCGATTCCGCCTTTGATCATTGTCCGCCTTTCCTTGGTTTAGCCCGCCGACACGGCGCGCGGGCGAATGTTGGTTAATGTGGCATCGCATTCGCGAACCAATGTTTGCAGCCTGGCATCGTCATGCAGGGCCGACTCCGCCTCGCGCTGGCGCACCGCCTGTTCGCGGGCGCGTTCGGCCGCCGGCGATTGCCGGGTATCGGCGACCAGTTCGATTTCGATCTTGACGGCGCGACCGAGTTGCTCGGCCAGCGCGACGCGCAACTTGTCGCCAACACTGGCCAGCAAAGCCTTCTGGCCTTCCGGCAAGGCCAGACGCAGCCTATCGTCACGACGTTCGAGCAGTTCACAGTGCATGGCAAGTTGACGCACCAGGCCGGGCAGGCTTTCGGCAAGCTGCCGCCAATCGGCATCGACCGCGCTGGCCGTGTGCAACTCGCCACGCGTCGGCGGCAACACCTCGTTGGCCGCCGAGGCCAACGCCGCCGGCGCGATGGTCTTGACTTGCGCCCGCTCGCCGGCCGAGCGCGCCGATGCCATGGCGGGCGCCGGCACGGCATCGGCCGGCGGCATCGCGCGCGCCACCGGCGCATCACCCGGCGCGAAGGCCAGCATGCGCAGCAGCGTCATGCTGAAGCCGGCGTATTCATCGGGCGCCCATTCCAGATCGCGGCGACCCAGGGTGGCAATCTGGTAATGCAGTTGCACGCTTTCCGGATCGAACCGGCGCGCCAGTTCGATGACCCGTTCGCGCTCCGGCAAATCCTCGCCAACCGCTTCCGGGACGCTTTGCGCGAGGGCGATCTGGTGCAGCAGCACGGCCAGGTCCTGCAGGGCCGCATCGAACGAAAAACCGCGCGCCGCCAGTTCCGCAGCTTCCCGCATCAGGCGCGGACCATCCTGTACCGCCAGCGCATCCAGCAGCGGCAGCAGGTAAGCCTGGTCGATGACACCGAGCATGGCGCGGGTTTCGGTTTCCCGCACCTCGCCGCTGCAATAGGCGATCGCCTGGTCGGTCAGCGACAGCGCATCGCGCATGCTGCCGGCGGCGGCGCGCGCCAGCAGACTGAGAGCGGCAGATTCGAAGGGGATCTGTTCGGCTTCCAGGACATTCTTCAAATGGCCGGAGATATGTCCCGGCGGCATCTGCTTGAGGTTGAACTGCAGACAGCGCGACAGCACCGTTACCGGCACCTTCTGCGGATCGGTGGTGGCGAGGATGAAGATGACATGGCCGGGCGGTTCTTCCAGCGTCTTCAGCATGGCGTTGAAGGCGTTTTTCGACAGCATGTGCACTTCGTCGATGATGTACACCTTGAAGCGCCCGGCAGTCGGCGCGTACTGCGCGTTGTCGATGACATCGCGCATGTTGTCGATGCCGGTATTGGAAGCGGCATCGATTTCGATCAGGTCAATGAACCGGCCGCCGTCGATTTCGGTACAGGCCGGACAGACGCCGCACGGCTCGGCAGTGGGGTGATCCTGCGCGGTGCAGTTCAGGCATTTGGCCAGGATGCGCGCCAGCGTCGTCTTGCCGACGCCGCGGGTACCGGTAAACAGGTAGGCGTGGTGCAGACGCCCTTGCGCCAGCGCGTTGGACAGTGCCCTGACGACATGCTCCTGACCGACCAGTTGCGAGAAATTGCGCGGCCGCCATTTGCGGGCGAGGACTTGGTGGCTCATGGAGGCGATGTCGCGGGGGTCAGTAATTGTAGCCGAGGCGGATCAGGTGAAAATTGATGCCGTTGTTGGGTTCTTTCAGATGGCCATTGGACAGATGCTGCAGCCGATAACCCAGTTCATAGCGGTCCTTGTCGCCAAAATTCCAGCCGAATCCGACGTGGCTGCCGAACTGCAAGCTGGTGCCAAACCCGCGATCGGCATTGATGCGGGTTTCGGAAAACAGGTGCGCGCCAATACCGCCTTCGAGATAGAAGCGACTCAGTCCGGAACGCAGGCGAACCACCGGCGTCAGGCCGACTTCCCAGATATTTCTATGGTCGACACCGTCGCCTGCCATATAACCCAGTCCGGATTCCCAGTAACCGCCGGCAATCCAGCCCTGGCCGAGGCTCCAGCGCTGATCCCAGTCCCATCGCGCCGAGATTCTTGCGATGTCGGTATTATCATTGCCATGACCAATTTCCACCCCGGTGCCGCTGATGGCGTGCGCGGCAGAGGCCGCAGCAAGGCCCAGTACGAATACGAGTCCGAGGGCGATGGCGCGCTGGCAAGCTCTGGAGAATAGTGCAGCCGGATTCATGCTGAACACCTCGATATGCTGGAATTCGGGAGGTGGCGAGCCTGACCCCCGGCACTGGTATCGGCCGCTGTGGCTGCTTCCTTCCGGACCTGACCAGATTCACGGCTTAGCCATGCGGGGAGGCCCGCCGCCGCGAATTCTAGCCCATCACCGACAGATCGTCTCAATCGTCTTCGTTGGGCGCCACCAGACGCCGGGCGCGCACCGCCTCGGCGAGTTCGCGCAGCAGCGGCTCGGTGGCATCCCAGCCGATGCAGGCATCGGTGACCGAAACCCCGTGCGCCAAAGGTTTGCCCGGTATCAGATCCTGACGGCCGGGGTTGAGATGGCTTTCGATCATCACCCCGAAAATGCGCTGATCGCCGGCGGCGAGTTGCCTGGCGACATCCTGGCCGACGTCAACCTGGCGTTCGAATTTCTTGCTCGAATTGGCATGCGAGAAATCGATCATCACCAACTGCCGCAAATTCGCATCGGCCAGATCCTTGCACGCCGAATTGACACTGGCGGCATCGTAATTGGGCGCTTTGCCGCCGCGCAGAATGATGTGGCAATCTTCGTTGCCGGCGGTCTTGAACACCGCGACATGGCCGGATTTGGTGATCGAAACGAAGTGATGCCGCGAGGTGGCCGCCTTGATCGCATCGACCGCCATCCTGACGCCGCCGTCGGTGCCGTTCTTGAAGCCGACCGGACACGACAGGCCGGAAGCCAGTTGCCGGTGCGATTGCGATTCGGTGGTGCGTGCGCCGATCGCGCCCCAGGCCACCAGATCGGCGATGTACTGCGGCGAAATCAGGTCGAGGAACTCGGTGCCGCAGGGCAACCCCATTTCGTTGAGATCGAGCAGCAGCTTGCGCGCCAGACGCATGCCTTCGTTGATGTCGAAGCTCTCGTCCATATGTGGATCGTTGATCAAACCCTTCCAGCCCACCGTAGTGCGCGGCTTTTCGAAATAGACCCGCATCACCACGATCAGATCGGCTTGCAGTTCGGTTGCCAGCCGTTTCAGGCGGGCAGCGTATTCCAGCGCGGCGACGGTGTCGTGTATCGAACATGGGCCGACCACCACGACCAGCCGGTCATCGGCGCCGCGCAACACGTCATGGATATGCATGCGGGCCTGATAAGTGGTGTTCAGCGCGGTGTCGCTCGCCTTCAGCTCGCGCATGATCTGCATCGGCGCGAGCAATTCGTCGCTTTGTTCGATGCGGGTGTCGTCGGTGCGGATGTGTGCCATTTTGCTGCTCCAAAGGTGCCAACCCGAAACGAAAAACCGCCAGCGGGCTGGCGGTTTTCAAGGGGTTTTTCGCGCGTTTGCGTCGATACAGATGCGTCAAATTATCCCGGCCGCCGGAAGCAGCGGGGTAAATCGATAAGATTGCAGAGGAATCGGGTACATGGCGGGCATCCTAACAGAGGATGCTGCCCCGCAACAAGCGAACCGATGCGAGGCCTCGCATCGCGCTGACGGGTTGTCCGAAAATTGCTGCGGCGGATGTCAGTGCGCCGCTTCCCAGTTCGCGCCCACCCCGACTTCCGCCTTCAACGGCACCCGCAGTTGCGCCACGCCGCACATCCGGCGCGGCAGTTCGGCGCGCACGGTTGGCAGTTCGGACTCTGGCACTTCCAGCACCAGTTCATCGTGCACCTGCATGATCAGCCGCGCGCCGAGGCGGTCGGCGTCCAGCCAGCCCTGCACATCGATCATCGCCAGCTTGATCAGATCGGCGGCAGTGCCCTGCATCGGCGCGTTGATCGCGGCGCGTTCGGCGCCCTGGCGGCGCGGGCCGGCGGCGCGGATATCCGGCAGATACAGACGGCGACCGAACAGGGTTTCGACATAACCCGTCTGACGGGCCTGGTCGCGAGTGCGATTCATGTACTCCAGCACGCCGGGATAGCGCGCGAAATACCGATCAATATAAAGCTGCGCGGCGGCGCGCTCGATGTTCAGTTGCGCCGCCAGGCCAAACGCCGACATGCCGTAGATCAGACCGAAATTGACCGCCTTCGCCATCCGCCGCATGTCCGGCGTCACCGCCTCCAGCGCCACGCCCTGCACCTCGGCGGCGGTGGCTGCATGGATGTCGGCATCGGCGGCGAAGGCGTGCAACAGGCTGGCATCGCCAGACAGGTGCGCCATGATGCGCAGCTCGATCTGCGAATAATCGGCGGAGACGATGACATGCCCCGATTCGGCGATGAACGCTTCGCGGATCTTGCGTCCCTCGGCGCTGCGCACCGGAATGTTCTGCAGATTCGGGTCATTGCTGGACAACCGCCCGGTCACCGCCACGGCTTGCGAGTAGGTGGTATGGACCCGACCGGTTACCGGGTTGACCATCGTCGGCAGCTTGTCGGTGTAGGTCGATTTCAATTTGGCCAGACCGCGATAATCCAGAATCAACTTCGGCAAGGGATGATCCAGCGCCAGTTCCTGCAACGCATCCTCGTTGGTCGACGGCGCGCCGCCCGGCGTTTTCTTTTTCGGTTTCAGGCCGAGCTGGTTGAACAGGATGTCGCCCAACTGTTTCGGCGAATTCAGGTTGAATGGCTGACCGGCCGCCTGATGCGCTCTGGCTTCCAATTCCAGCATGCCACGCGCCAGCGTGGCGGAGTGGGCGCGCAGCAGGTCGGCGTCGAGCTTGACGCCGGTGCGCTCGATCCTGGCCAGGATCGGCAGCAAGGGCATTTCGATATCGCGGTACACGCTGACCAGTTGCGCTTCGGCGCCGAGTACCGGAAACAGGTGCAGATGCAGGCGCAAGGTGATGTCGGCATCCTCCGCCGCGTAGGCGCTGGCGCGTTCGACATCGACCTGGTCGAAACCGATCTGGCCGGCGCCCTTGCCGCAGACCTCTTCGTACTTGATGGTTTTTTCGCCCAGATGACGCGCCGCCAGCGTGTCCATGTCGTGGCGCTCGTGGGCTTCCAGCACATAGCTTTGCAGCAGCGTGTCATGCGCAATGCCGCGCAGATCGATGCCATGATTCATCAGCACATGCCAGTCGTATTTCAGATTCTGGCCGAGCTTGGGCCGGTCGGCATCCTGCAACAACGGCTTCAGCCGGGCCAGCGTGGCAGCGAGGTCGAGTTGTGTCGGCGCGCCGGCATAGCGATGCGCCAGCGGCAAATAAGCCGCCTCGCCCGCTGCGACGCTGAACGACAGGCCGACCAGTTGTGCCGCCATCGGGTCAAGGCTGGTGGTTTCGCTATCGATGCAGATCAGTTCGGCGCTCGCCAGCTTGTCCATCCAGCGTTCCAGCGCCGCTTCGTCAAGGATGGTTTCGTAATGGCGCGGCATTGCCGCCGGAGTCGGCAATGCCGCGCCATCAGGCTGCGCGTCGCCGGGCGTGGCGCTGGTCACCTCGCGCAGCCAGGTGCGGAAGTTGTATTTGGCGAACAGTTCGGCCAGGCTGGCGCGGTTTTCCGGCTTCCAGTCCAGATCTTCCAGGCGCAGCGGCAACTCGACAGCGCAATCCACGGTGATCAATTTGCGTCCCATCGGCAGCCAGTCCAGCGCATTGCGCAGATTCTCGCCGACCGCGCCCTTGACCTCGCCGGCGCGCGCCATCAACGCATCCAGATCACCGAACTCCGCCAGCCATTTGACGGCAGTCTTCGGGCCGACCTTGGGCACGCCGGGGACGTTGTCCACCGTATCGCCGATCAACGTCAGATAGTCGACGATGCGCGACGGCGGCACGCCGAACTTGGCCAGCACGCCGGCTTCGTCGAGCACCTCGCTGGTCATGGTGTTGATCAATGTCACCCGCGGCGTGACCAGTTGCGCCAGATCCTTGTCGCCGGTCGACACCACCGCCTGCATGCCGGCGGCCTCGGCCTGGCGGGTCAGCGTGCCGATCACGTCGTCCGCCTCGACCCCGTCGACCATCAACAGCGGCCAGCCCAGTGCCCGCACCGCGTCATGCAGGGGCGCGATCTGGCTGGCCAGATCGTCCGGCATCGACGGGCGATTGGCCTTGTATTCGGGATACCAGTCGTCGCGAAAGGTCTTGCCCTTGGCGTCGAAAACGCAGGCCGCGTAGGCGCATGGATAGTCGCGACGCAGCTTTTTCAGCATGTTGATCACGCCGTACATCGCGCCGGTCGGCAGGCCTTCCGGGTTGCGCAGGTCGGGCAGGGCATGAAAGGCCCGGTACAGATAGCTGGAGCCATCGACGAGCAGGAGTGTGGCGGTCATGAGCGTGGCTGGAAGGCGGAATGCGCCATTGTAGTGCCGCCGGGACAACGCTCGACAGCATCCGCCGCCCCCCAAAAGCGCCGATCGGGGCTTGCCAAGCCTCCATCCAACCGATTAATTCCCTGCAATCGTCAGCGATTTTCGCTATAAATCAATCGCAAAGGGAGTTAACAAAACTATGCTCAGCGCGCGCCCAGCGACAAGGACCGACAAGACGACGCGTCTTGGCAAACATACATTGATCGGCGTATTAGCCGGCCTGCTGCTCATCTGCTCGCCGCGAACCTGGGCGGTCGAAGCACCACTCGCCTGGGACAAACCGGCGTTCAGTCTGCACGGCTTCGGCACGCTGGGCATCAGTCGCACCGATCAAAGCGACAATGCCGAATACGTGCGTGACCTGTCGCAAGCCCGCGGCGCCGGGTCGAACTGGACCGGCAAGGTCGACAGCCTGCTGGGCATCCAGGCCAATTACCAGTTCGGCCCGCGCACCGAAGGGGTGTTGCAGGCAATCACTCGCCACCATGGCGAAGAGGGCTATGATCCGGAACTGACCTGGGCGTTTCTGCGCCACGAGGTGTTGCCGGATATGTCCCTGCGCGTCGGACGACTGGGCACCGAGTTCTACATGCTGGGCGACACACGCCTGGTCGGTTATTCGAATATCAGCATGCGCCCGCCGCCGGATTTTTACGGCACCTTGATCTTTTCCTATATCGACGGCATCGATGTCAGCGCCACCCGACCGCTCGCCACCGGCCTGTTGAGCGGCAAACTGTTCGCCGGCATTTCCCCCGAGCAGGTGCCGTTCTCCCCCGGACTGACCTGGAATCTGCGCGGCACGAAATTGCTCGGCGGCTACCTGGAATATCGCAACGGCGCCTGGCAATTGCGCTACAGCCAAGCGCGATCGCGGTTCAAGCACAAGCTGCCCACCGATGAATTGCTCGGTTTTGCCTATTTGGCGCAGGTGCCGGAAATGGATATGGCCGGGCAATGGGCGCGCTTCGATTCGATCGGACTGGTCCATGACGATGGGCCGTTGAACATCCAGTTGATGCTGAACCGCATCAAGCAGGACAGTCCGGCCTATGAGGACTCCCGAGCGGGGTATCTGCTCGCCGCCTATCGCCTGGGCGACTTCACGCCTTATCTGGGTTTCTCCCGCAGCCTGACCGGTTCGGAAGCCCTGCCGCTGACCGGCGACCCGATGCCGAATTTGGCGGATTCTGCGACCCCATCCCTGGTGGCGCAGACGCAGGTCGATCAGCACAGCTACACGCTGGGCGGCCGCTGGGATATTCGCAGGAATCTGGCCCTGAAGGCGCAACTGGACTGGATACGCGGGGCGCCGGAGGCAACTTTCCTGTTCAAGTTCAAGACCGGCGACAAACGCTGGGACGGCGACATGACCGTCTACAGTCTGGCGCTGGATTTCGTGTTCTAGATCATGCCGCGACACCGCCCGATCCTCCTGTTCTGCGCGCTGCTCGGCATCACCACGCCGAGCAGCGCCGAACCGGTGGTGGTAGTCAACGCTGCAAGCAGCGTCGTCCGGCTCGAACGCGACGAGGTGGTCAACATCTTTCTCGGACGCTACCGTCGGCTGTCGACTGGCGCCATCGCGCAGCCAATCGACCAGCCCGAACGCAGCCCGCTGCGGGCCGATTTTTACCGCCGCCTGGTCAACAAGAATGTGAATGAAATCGACGCCTACTGGTCGCGACTGATCTTTTCCGGCAAAACCGCGCCACCCTTGCGAACCGTCAGCAGCCAGGAAGTCGCTACACTGCTGGCCGGCAATCCCGACGCAATCGCCTATCTGGAGCGCGGCCAGATCGACAAGCGGTTTCGCATCGTCCTGGAGTTCCCGCGATGACGAATGCCGATCACGCACCGCTGGATCCGCTGCACATCCGCGGCTTGCTGATGCGTTCCATACTGGCGCTCATCCTCGCCTCGCTGCTGGCCGGCCTGGCGGCCATCGCCCACACCGCGCAGGCAACCAGACAGCATGCGCAACAGACCACGCAAACCCGCCTCAACGAACTGCTGGACACCGTCGAAAGCACGCTCAGGGTCGCCTGTTTTGCCCGCGATGCAACCCTGGCCGGCGAGCTTGCCGAGGGCTTGCTGAGCAATTCCGACGTGCTGAGCGTGCGCATCTTCTCTGACCAGGCAGTGCTGGCCGACAAGCGCCGCCATGCCGGCAACGAGTTGCAGGCGATGTCGCTGCGACGCCCAATCTTCTCGCCCTTCGACAACCATCAGCAGGTCGGCGAAATCCTGTTGCGGCCGGATCCGCAAGTCATCGAAGCGCGGATCAGGGACGAAGTCTGGTTCGCGGCGATTCAACTGGCCTGGCAGTTGGGCATGGTCGCGGTCGCCATGGCGGTGATCATGCTGCTGTTCATCGTGCGCCCGATCAAGGCCATCTCCGACCGGCTGCACCGCATGGACCCGACCGCCGGCGAGCGGCTGGCGACGCCACGCCGGCATGCCGGCAGTGAAATCGGCCAACTGGTATACGACATCAACGCCCTGTCGGATCGGCTGGTCGGCGCCCTGGCGGCGGAACACCAGTTGCGCATGCAACGCGAAATCGACGAAAGAAAATACCACGCGATTTTCAACAATGCCGAATCCGGACTGTTCATCGTCGATGGCGCCGGCACGCTGTCATCCTGGAACCCGGCCTGCGCACGCCTGTTCAACATCGACCCGCAGCGCGGCGATGACGAATACACCTGGCTGCACGTTGCGCTGCTCAACTGGGACAGCCCGGAACGGATAACCGGGATGATCCGCGCCGCGCTGCGCGAGAACAGCGCGATGACCGAAGACTTGCTGATCGTTGATCAGGACGGCGACCGTCATTGGATGAACATCGTGCTGAGTCCGGTGGGCGACAACCTGCTGCAAGGCGTGGTGCACAACATCAGCCATCTGAAAGAGGCGGAAGCGTCCGCCAGGCAGCTTGCGGTAACCGATACGCTGACCGGCCTGGCCAACCGCCTGGGTCTGGAACAACGTCTGCAAACCCTGGTGCAGCAATACGCCTACACCCAAACCGGCGGCTTCAGTCTGCTGTTGCTGAACCTGGATGACTTTCGACGCATCAACGAGGGCATGGGCTTGTTGGCCGGCGACAACATACTGCAGACCGTTACCGGCCGCCTGTCCGGCTGCGTCAAGAGCGGCGACTGCGTGGCACGCCTGTCGGCGGACAATTTCGGCATCATCCTCAACGACATCACCCGCGGCGATGTAGCCGACATGATCGCCGGTCGCATCATGAACGCGATGCGACAAACCTATTTCGTCGACGGCGCACCGATCAATCTGCACGCCAGCATCGGCATCACCATCTTTCCGCATGACGCCAGCACCGTCCCGAATCTGTTGCGCCAGGCCGAACTGGCAATGGACAGCGCGAAATCGACCGGCGGCAATGCGCATGTATTCTTCGATCCGATTCTGTCCGAGGCGGCGGAACACCGCCGACAACTGGAAGAAGATCTGCGCGGCGCGCTGCGCAACCAGGAGTTTGCGCTGTTCCTGCAACCCATTGTCGACTTGCGCAGCAATCGCCTGTGCGGCGCCGAAGCCCTGCTGCGCTGGCGGCATCCGGCACATGGCCTGACGCCGCCGGACAGCTTCATTCCGATGGCCGAAAAAACCGGCCTGATCGTCGAAATCGGCTTGTTCGTGCTCGACGCCGCCTGCCGGCAACTGCTGGCCTGGCAACAACAGGGACTGGATTACACCTTGTCGCTGAATGTTTCCGGACGGCAGATTCCGGATGGCCTGTCGCCCGCCAAACTGCGCGCGGCGACCGAACATTACGGCATCTCGCCCGGTCGGCTGGCGCTGGAAATCACCGAAGGCGTGATGCTCAGCGACATCGACAAATCCCTGCGCTGGCTGAACGAGGTGCACGCATCGGGCTTCCGCATCTACCTGGACGACTTCGGTACCGGCTACTCCTCGTTGTCCTATCTCAAGCAGTTCCCGGTGGACACGCTGAAAGTCGACAAATCCTTCGTGCGGGACATGCAACAGGGCAACAATGAAAACACCCTGGTCGGCGCAATCATCGCCATGGGCGGCAGCCTCGGCCTGGATATTGTCGCCGAGGGCGTCGAACTGCCCGACCAGGTTCAGACCTTGCGCCGCATGGGCTGCCAATACGCGCAAGGCTATTTGTTCTCGCGGCCGGTACCGGCCGAGGCCTTCCCGGAAACCGCCGAGCTGGTGGCCGAGCGGCTGGCAACACTGAGCGGCTGAAAGGTCAAGGTTCAGGGTTCAAAGCGTCTGCGGCTAGAATCGAGGCGTTTTTCCGTTTCCGGCCGACCCGTCATGAGCACACCCAAACTCCCGCATCTGTCCGATCCCGGCGGCGGCCATGAAGCCCGCCTGTCGGCGCGCGAATCCTGGCGCATGTTCGAAATCATGTCCGAGTTTGTCGAGGCGACCGAGCGACTGGCGCCGATCCGGCCGGCGGTAAGCATCTTCGGCAGCGCCCGCATTGCGCCCGACTCCGCCTACTACATGCTGACCGAAAGCATTTCGCGCAAGTTGTCGGATGCCGGTTTCGCGGTCATCTCCGGCGGCGGCCCCGGCGTCATGGAAGCGGCCAACAAGGGCGCGTTCTTCGGAAAATCGCCCAGCGTCGGCTTGAACATCCAGTTGCCGCATGAACAGCACGCCAATCCGTATCAGGATGTCAGCCAGACATTCCGCCATTTCTTCGCGCGCAAGGTGATGTTCGTCAAGTTCGCCAGCGCCTATGTGGTGATGCCGGGCGGCTTCGGCACGCTGGACGAGTTGATGGAGGCGCTGACCCTGGTGCAGACCGGCAAGACGCCGCGCATTCCGATCATCCTGGTGCAGTCGAGCTTCTGGGGCGGACTGGTGGACTGGTTTCGCGATCGCCTGGTCGGCGAAGGCATGATCAGCCCGGACGACATGCACCTGATCCAGGTCATCGATGAACCGCAGCAGGTGGTCGAAGCCATCTTCCAGCATTACGAAACCCGCGGCTTCGAACCCTCGCCGCAGGAACGCGAGATTCTGCTCAATCTTTGAACCTTGAACAGAGAAATCATTTTTGGGAGACCTTCCGCAGCAGTATGCTTCACTCACGGAGATTGGCCTGCCGATCGCAATTTATTTCGAGTCTGTCAACGACCATGATCAACTTATGAGCATTTAGTTATGGGACATCGTCTTCCATGAACTCGGCAACCATCCTGATCGTCGACGACGAACCAGCCAATCTGTCGATGCTGTCGCATCTGTTGCGACCGGATTATCAAGTGCGCGCCGCCAATTCGGGCGAGAACGCCCTGCGCGTGGCGACGAGCGAGCCGCGTCCGGACCTTATCTTGCTGGACGTGATGATGCCTGGGATGGATGGCTACATGGTGCTGGAGCGCCTGCGCAAAAACCCGGCCACTGTCGACATCCCGGTGTTCTTCGTCACCGCGCTCACCGATGTCGATGACGAAGAGCGCGGTCTGGCGCTGGGTGCTGCCGACTACATCACCAAGCCGATCAAGCCGGCTGTGGTTCTGGCCCGAGTGCGCACGCAACTTGAAGCGAAGCACACCCGCGACTGGCTGAAAGACAAGAACGCCATCCTTGAATCGGAAGTATCCCGGCGCATGGTTGAGAACGACCTGACCCAACTGGTCAGCATTCGGGCGTTGGCCCATCTGGCCGAGACGCGCGACCCCGAAACCGGCAACCACATCTTGCGAACGCAGAAGTATGTTCGCACCCTGGCGCTGCGACTCAGTCAGCATCCGCGTTTTTCCACCAGCCTCGACTCGCGCACCATTGACCTATTGACGAAGTCGGCGCCATTGCACGATATCGGCAAGGTCGGCATACCGGACAGCATCCTGCAGAAACCCGGCCGGTTGACAGCAGAGGAGTGGGTAATCATGAAGACCCATGCCCGGCTGGGTTCCGATGCCATCGAACAGGCCGAGATCGATGTGGAGCAGCCTGTTGCCTTTCTCTCGCTGGCCAAGGAAATTGCCCACTGGCACCATGAGAAATGGGACGGTAGCGGCTATCCCGACGGACTCCATGGCGACGCGATTCCGCTTTCTGCCCGCCTGATGGCGGTGGCCGACGTGTTCGACGCCCTGATCTCGCCGCGTGTATACAAGCCCGCGATGAGCTATGAAAAGGCCCGCGAGATCATTACCGAAGGCAGCGGCAGCCATTTCGATCCGGACATCGTGGCGGCGTTTCTCGAAGGCTTTGATGCCATGACGGCCATCGCCGATCAATACAAGGACCGGGGCAACCCGCAAGCTTGATGGGCAGTGCAAAAAGTTCACGCGGGATCGAGTCACCTTTGGCCGCCGCCGGCCGGAGAGGGCTGATCCATGCCGCATTCGCGGCGCTGGTCCGCGGCCCGGCCGAATCGGCCCACGTCTCCATCGTCATACTGCCGCCGGCAAGAGAGCCAACATGATCGGACCGCTGCGGCGCTCGCTCAAGACCCGCGTCACCCTGTTTTCTCTGGTGATTTTCGTCCTCAGCCTGTGGGCGCTCGCCTACTACGCGTCGAAGATGCTGCGCACGGACATGGCGCAGTTGCTGGGCGACCAGCAACGCTCGACAGTGGCCCTGGTGGCCGCAAACATCAATCAGGAACTGAAGGACCGCCTGACTGCGCTGGAGAGGATCGCGGCCGACTTTGGCAAAAGGGGATTGAAATCGCCGGCAATGCAGCAGGACAACCTCGAGCGCCGGTCGATCCTGCCCTTGCTGTTCAACGGTGGCTATTTCGTCACGGATGCCGCAGGCACCATCACCGCCTCCGTTCCGGTCGAGGCCGGTCGCATCGGCATCAACCACATTTTGAGCAACCACATTGCTGTGGCGCTGGGTGAAAACAAGTCGGCAATTGGCGCCGTGATGATCGGCAAGGCATTGCGGGTTCCGGTCTTCAGTATGGCGGTACCGATACGCGACATGCAGGGTAAGGTCACTGGCAGCCTGGTGGGCGTGGTCAACCTGAGCTCGGACACTTTCCTGGACAGGATCACCTCGAATGCCTATGGGCGAACGGGTGGCTATCTACTCGTCGATCGACAGCAGCGGATGATCATCACCGGCACCGACAAGAGCCGCGTCATGGAAGTCCTGCCGCCGCAGGGTGTCAGTCCGGCAATCGACAACTTCCTGGCCGGAGGCGAAGGCTCGGACCTGTTGCGCAATGTCAAGGGCGTGGAGCTGCTGGTCTCGGTCAAGCACATCCCGGTGGCGAACTGGTATGTGGCCGCAACGCTTACGACCGCAGAGGCCTTTGCGCCGATTCACGACTTGCAGCAGCGCATGCTGCTGGCCACGATCCTGCTTACCGTGTTCGCTGGCGGACTGACCTGGTGGATGCTGCGGCGCCAACTGGCGCCGATCAGCGCCGCCGCCGCCGCCCTTGGCGCCCGCCCGGGGCAGGGCTTGATGGCCGAACCGCTGCCCGTGACCACGCAGGATGAAATCGGGCAATTGATCAGCCGCTTTAACAGCCTGCTGGATGCAACGCGCAGTATCGTCAAAGATCTGGGAGAAACACAGCGCATTGCCCATATCGGCAGTTGGCATCTGGACGTGGCAACCAATCAGGTCATTTGGTCGGAAGAACTCTACAAGATGTATGGATTCGATCCCTCGCTGCCTGTTCCGCCCTATACCGAGCACAAGCAACTGTTCACCCCTGAGAGCTGGGAGAGGCTGTCTGCAGCCCTGGCCCATACCCGGGAGACCGGCGTTCCCTACACGCTCGAACTGGAAACCGTCAGAAAAGACGGAAACACTGGATGGATGTGGGTGCAGGGCGAGGCCGAAGTCGATTCGGCAGGCAAAACGGTGGGCCTCTGGGGCGCTGCGCAGGACATCACCGAGCGCAAGCGGGGAGAGGAGGACATCCGTCTTGCTGAAGCCCGTTTTCGGGCCATCATTAATGCATCCCCCATCCCGTTCGCGCTGAACGATTCAGCGCTGAACATTACCTACCTCAACAGCGCCTTCATCCAGACATTCGGTTACGACCGAACAGATATCCCGACGCTGGAAGCATGGTGGCCCAAGGCCTACCCGGACGAAATGTATCGCCAGGAGGTCGCAAAAGAGTGGTTGCAGCATCTTGATGTGGCAAAGCGCGATGCCAAACCATTCGAGCCGATTGAGGTGAAAATCCGTTGCAAGGATGGCCGTGAACGGACCGTGCTGGCAACGGCGACGCTGCTGGCATCGTCTTTAAGCGATCTCCATGTGGTGACGCTCTACGACATCACCGAACGCAAGCAGGCGGAAGAGGCCATCCTGGAAGCCTTGACGCGGGTCGACAGGCTGGCACAGCACGTTCCCGGCATGCTTTACCAATACCATCTCCGGCCCGACGGATCCTCTCGTTTTCCCTATGCCAGCACCGGAATCAAACAGATTTATGGTGTTCTGCCCGAACAGGTTAGCCATGATGCCCAAGTCGTGCTCAAAGTAATCCATCCCGATGATTTCCAGCGGGTGAGTGAGAGCATTCAGGCGTCTGCCCGGACGCTCAGCGATTGGCATGCGCAATACCGGGTCAATCTTCCGGATGGGCGAACCCTCTGGGTTGAAGGCGAGGCCTCACCCGAAGTCGCCCCTGACGGGGGTGTACTCTGGCATGGTCACATTCGGGATATCACCGAACGCAAGACGACGGAGTCGCTATTGCATGAACAACTTGACGAACTGCGCCGCTGGCAGCAGACGATGCTCGGTCGCGAGGGCCGCATCATTTCGATAAAGCAGGAGGTCAACGAACTGTTGGCCCGGTCCGGACAGCCGCCGCGCTATGCGGATCAGTTGCCGGAGGAGCCGGGTGGTGGCGCATGAACCCGCTCCAAAGTCGCGACGGCGTGCTTGAAGCAAGAGTCAGCCTGGCCTTGAAGGGGCAACTGCCAATTGTGTCGGTTTCCGACAGTATTGAAGCACTGCTCGGCTTTACAGCGGATGACTATCTGTCAGGGCGCGTTTCCCTGAAGCAACAAATTCACCCGCAAGACAGCGACATCGCCGACATGCTTTTTTCGTCAGGCGATCCCGGCGCGTCCGGCGACTTCAACATTCGTCTCAGGCATGCCAACGGCCGCATTCGCTGCATCATTGGGCAGTACAGCAAGGCGTTCGGCCCGGAGGGCCTGGTGCTCGATTTGCTACTGCAGGACGTGAAAACCTTGCAGCGAACGATGACGGATGCTTCCTCTATGGTCAATTTCACGGCCATGATGGAAAACACCGATGACTACATCTATTTCAAGGATCGTCATCACGTTTTTACTGCGGCCAGTCAGACGCTGGTGTCACTCTGCGATCCCGCCGAGCACTGGACCGATCTGCTCGGCCAGACAGACTACGACGTCTTTCCCGAAGAATATGCGGATATCTACTACCGACTCGAGAAGCAGATTTTCTCCGGCATGCCTATTGCCCATGAAGTTCAGGAATATTTGAGCAAGGACGGCCGAAAAGGCTGGGTAGACAACCGCAAGTATCCGATCCGCGACGAACACGGGGAAATCATCGGCCTCTACGGTATCGCCCGCGACATCACCGAGCGCAAGCGGGCAGATGATGCCCTGCAGGAAAGCGAAGCGCGCTATCGGAAACTGTTCAGCGAGATGCAGGATGGCTTCGCCCTGCATGAAATCGTCTGCGATGCCGAGGGGGAGCCCGTGGACTATCGCTACCTGGATGTCAACCCGGCCTTTGAGCGCATGACTGGCCTGAAGGCCGAGGACATCGTGGGCCGCACCGTCCTGGAGGTGTTGCCCGGCACGGAGAAACACTGGATCGAAACATTCGGCAAAGTGGCGCTCTCCAGCAAACCGGTCGCCTTCGAAAACCATGCCGCCGTACTCGACAAGCACTTCAAGGTGAATGCATTCAGCCCCGCTGCGGGCCAATTCGTCAGCATTATCGTGGACATCACCGAGAGCAAGCGCGCCGCCATGCAGTTGGCCGAAAGCGAGTCCCTGCGCCGCGCCGAAATGAGCGCCGCCATCGAAGTCCAGCGCCAGTCGTCCCGCGCAGCATTAAGCCTGATGGAAGACGCGCTTGCCGCCCAAAAACGAGCCGAGGAAAGCGAAGCAACACTGCGCAAGCTGTCGCTCGCGATTGAGCAGAGTCCGGAAAATATCGTGATCACCAAACTCGATGGCACGATCGAGTATGTCAATGACGCTTTTGTGCAGACTACCGGCTATACCCGCGATGAATTGATCGGGAAAAATCCTCGCGTCCTTCAGTCAGGTCAGACGCCGCCTGAAACCTACACCGCGATGTGGGCCGCCCTGACGCAGGGGCAGTCGTGGAAGGGGGAATTCCACAATCGCAAGAAGGACGGCACCGAATACGTCGAGTTCGCCATCATCACGCCGCTGCGCCAGCCTGACGGATCAATTAGTCACTACGTTGCGGTGAAGGATGACATCACCGAGAAGAAGCGTGTCGGCGTCGAGCTTGACCAGTACCGCAATCACCTGGAGGACCTGGTGGCGCAGCGCACCGCTGCATTGAATGACACGCTGTTTGCGCTTGAGAGCGTCGGTACGGCCATATTTCGCTCCGAGGTAGACAGCGGCAAACTGATCTACGTTAACCGCTATGCCTGCGAGCTTCTGGGTTACTCCCCAGAGGAAATGCTGGAGCTGCGCATTCACGACTTCGATGCGCACATTACGGTCGAAACCTATCCCGATGTCGCTGCCAATATCCGCATGAATCGCTTTGTACGCTTCGAAACGGACCAACGGCACCGTGATGGTCACGCTATTCCGGTCGAAATGACCGTCTACTTTCACGAAGGCCAGGGAGGCATCCCCGATTATTTCATTGGCTTTGGCGTCGATATCACCCAGCGCAGGCAATTTGCAGCGTCACTACAAAAAGCCAAGGACGCCGCCGAAGCCGCCAACATCGCCAAGAGTACCTTCCTGGCCAACATGAGCCACGAGATCCGCACGCCGATGAACGCCATCATCGGCCTCACCCATCTGATGCAACGCGCGGGCGCCACGCCGGAGCAGACGGACCGGCTGACCAAGATCGACAACGCGAGCCGGCACCTGTTGTCGATCATCAACGACATTCTCGATCTGTCCAAGATCGAAGCCGGCAAGCTGCAACTGGACAATTCAGACTTCAACCTCTCGGCCGTCCTCGACAACGTCGCGTCCATCATCACCCCCGGTGCGCAGGAGAAGGGCCTCACGATCGAGATCGACCGCGACGCGGTGCCGGCCTGGCTGCGCGGGGATGCGGTGCGGCTGCGCCAGGCCTTGCTCAATTTCGCCGGCAATGCCGTCAAGTTCACCGACACAGGTCGTGTCATGCTGAGCGCCCTGCTCCTGAAAGACGACGGCGACGAACTGCTGGTGCGATTCGCGGTCGCCGACACCGGCATCGGGATCACGCCGGAAGCCAGGCAGCGGCTGTTCCAGGCCTTCGAACAGGTCGATGCCTCGACCACGCGCAAGTACGGTGGCACCGGCCTCGGGCTCGCCATCACGCGGCAACTGGCGCAGATGATGGGCGGAGACGTCGGCGTCGACAGCACGCCCGGGGTGGGCAGCACCTTCTGGTTTACCGCCCGACTACAGCGTGGACATGGCGTCATGACCTCCGACACGGTCGAACCCACGGGCAATGCCGAAACACAACTGCGCCGGCGGTCCCTCGGCAAGTGGCTGTTGCTCGCCGAGGACAACCCGATCAATCGCGAAGTGGCGCTGGAACTGCTGCACGGCGTGGGTTTGGCCGTGGATACGACGGAGGACGGCCGGCAGGCGGTGGCGAAGGCGGCGGCCCGCAATTACGACCTGGTCCTGATGGACATGCAGATGCCCGTCATGGACGGTCTTGACGCCACCCGCGCCATCCGCAAGCTGCCCGGCTGGGAAAACCGGCCGATCCTGGCAATGACGGCCAATGCCTTCGACGAGGATCGCCAGGCCTGCATGGACGCGGGGATGGATGACTTCATCATCAAGCCGGTCGAGCCGGACGCGCTCTTCGCCACCTTGCTGAAGTGGTTGCCAGCGGGACAGGAGGCCGAACGCGCCAATGACGCGATTGGCGCGCCGCACACCCTGTCGCTGCATCAGATTGTGTTGCCGACCCTCTTGACGGAATTTGCCGGTCTGGATACAGCGCGCGGACTGCGGGCCCTGCGAGGCAAGGCTGTCGCCTATGTGGCCTTGTTGCGGAAGTTTGCCGCCAGCCATCGCGACGATCCGCAACTCCTGCGAGGTGCACTTGCCGCAGGCCAGGCCGAAGCCGCCAGGCAACGGCTGCACGCTCTCAAGGGCGCCGCCGGCTCCCTGGGCGCGACCGCCCTGCATGCCGCCGCACTGGCGCTCGAGCAAGCCTTGTCCGGCCATGCGACGGCATCGATACCTGAACGCGTGGCGTCCCTGCAGACCGAAATGCAGGCCCTTGATGCGGTACTTGCGCAATTGCCCGAGGCGTTGACCGACGCCGTAGGGGCGCCCGATCCTGAGCGGGCGCGCGCGGTGCTCGAACAATTAGCACCCCTGCTGGCTATCGACAATCCTGCTGCCGCCGATCTATTCGAGCCCAGCCGGCAGCTCTTGCTGGCGACATACGGGGCGGCAGCCATGCAACTCGGACGGCAAGTGGCGGCGTTCAACTACCCCGGCGCGCTGGCGACGGTGCGTGATCTGCTGCGGCAGTCGCCCAAGAACGAAATGGGCTAGTTTTTGCCGGACTGGACGGCTTTGCGCAGGACATAAACCTTGAGCCCAGCGCCAGTCTGCTGCTCGACCGCCACCATTTGATCGATCAACCGGCGTGACAACTCGGCGCCTTGCGTTTTCCAGCATACGGCGGGCAACTTCGGCTTCCAGCAGGACGTTCTTGTTGGATAGCCAGTCGTGCGCCTGCTTCAGTTCCAGTTGCGTGCGCACTCGCGCCAGTACGATGGCTGGCACCAAAGGCTTGATGATGTAGTCCACCGCGCCGGCATCCAGTCCGCGCAATTCGGCTTCAGCGCTATCCATCGCGGTGACGAAGATGACCGGGATGTCGCGCGTTGCCGGATCGGCACGCAGATAGTCGAACACCTGATAGCCATCCATACCCGGCATCATCACATCCATCAGAATGAGGTCCGGACGCGGTGCACTGGCCGCAATGCGCAACGCCTTTTCGCCTGAAGTGGCGACCCGAATCTGGTAATACGGCCGCAGCAACGCATCCAGCACAGTCAGGTTCTCGACCGCGTCATCAACGATCAGCAGGGTATTCAGGGTGTTGTCCAGCATGGATTCGCGGATTCAACGTCTTTGATCAGGGGTGGGGATTTATTTATTCGGCGGCCAGATCAGAATCTTCAACATTTATTGGGTGCATTCCGGGGGCATCTCGCACCAACCCAGTGCACACGGAAATGCATGCGGTGTTGGGCTGGAGAAATAAGTCCCTGATTTCATGCAAATTCGCACTTGGCACGCCATCCCAATCCTCTGACAGACTTCGTTGTCTAAGCGATGTTGGACAATGAAGTCCGCTCACTATCAGGGTAGCCGCTTATGAACCTTGAAACGAGTTCTGGTGGGCAACGGCATGGCTGGCATGGATACTCTGGAATAGCTTCTGGGTGCGGCGCCCAACCATTACGGCATCACAGTATTCGGCGAAGGCATGATCAGCCCGGACGACATGCACCTGATCCAGGTCATCGACGAACCGCAGCAGGTGGTCGAAGCCATCTTCCAGTATTACGAAACCTGCGGCTTTGAACCCTCGCCGCAGGAACGCGAGATTCTGCTGAATCTGTAAATCGGTACGGAGGCATCCTGCCGCACTACCGCCGGTAGCAATTTTCAATTCATCTCGAACAGGGCATCAAACTTGGCCACTTCGAGAACCTGCATCACGATGCCTTGCGCGCCTTTGATCTGGATTGATTTGCCAGCCCGATCCGCTTTCTCCTTGATCAACAGCATCAGTCCGAGGGCCGAACTGTCGAGGTAATCTACCTTGCTGAGTTCGATCTCGATCACTTGCGTCGCCGTGTCATTGAACAGCGGACCACATGCCGCGCGAAGTTGCTTGTGACTGTCAAAGACGAAGCTACCCTCGAGGTGGACTATGGCAGCCCTGCCGTAACTTGATATGTTTATCTGCATATTGATGCCTGCCGAACTTGGAATAACTCGATTTCTGCAGTCTAGCCAAAGTGACGCGCAAGTATCATTTTATCAGCAATATTGATCATTTTAATGATCAATCTGTATCCGTCCCGCAACCTGGATAAAACCGATGTCCCCCAATCATTGTTATCGAAAATGAAAGAATCATCGATCAAATACTAGAACCGCCCGGAATGAAGTATCATTTTTTTGATGCTCATCGGCCGGTCCATGACGAAGAACGCGATGCGTGCGTCAGGCGCCGGTCAGATTGGCGCTTCAGCGCTTGACGCCCTCGTGCCCCCCCTTGCCAGGGGAGCGTAGCTTCCAGAGCGGGCAAGGGACCAGCGAGGGCGCGCGAGTATTCATGAAATAACCGGGTCAAGTAGAATGCTTCTCGATGAATTGGAACGGCACGATGGACACCACGCAAAGCACGGATTTCTGCACGACCCGAGAAGCGGCGCGGATGCTCGGCATTTCAGTGCGCACAGCACAACTGTGGGTCGAAAACGGTACCCTGGATGCCTGGAAGACCGAAGGCGGTCATCGCCGTATCAGTCTGGCTTCGGTACACCGTGTTCAGCAAAGCAAGCAGCCCGCCACCGACAGGAAGGCCGTGCTCGACAAGCCGCGATTCGACCAGCTGCGTATCCTGGTGGTCGAGGACGACAGACTCCTCATCCGTTTATACAAAACTCAAATTGAAGGGTGGGGTATGCCGCTCACCCTTGCAACCGCTCACAACGGTATCGAGGGACTGATCCTGATCGGGCGGCTGTCGCCCGACCTGTTGATTACCGATCTCAGGATGCCGGAGCTGGATGGTTTCGGCATGCTGCGGACCCTCGCGCGCACGCCCTATCGGGAAGGCATGGAAATCGTAGTCGTCACCGGCCTGGAGGTGGACGAGATCGCCGCGGCAGGCGGCTTGCCGGACGACATCAAGGTCTTTCACAAGCCGGTGCACTTTGCCGAATTGCGCGCGCATTGCGAGCAACTCCTGGCGCGAAGGCGTGAATTGGCCGGGTAGCAGACCCGGCTGGCGTAACCGGAGTGAATCGTGCACTGCCAGTGCGTACCGCACCAACCCGGTGCACGTCAAATAGCCACCAATCTGCAAGCCATTGATTCAAAAACATTATTGACATGGCACACACATTGCTAATCATCTGACAGGCTTCCTCGCCTAAGCGATCTTGGACAACGGCGTCCGCTCCCTATCAGGGCGGCCGCCGTTTTTTTTCGCCCATGGGATTTGCAAGGAATTTGACATGGCACGCATGAAACTGGTTCTGGTGGGCAACGGCATGGCCGGCATGCGCACGCTGGAAGAGCTGCTCAAGGCAGCGCCCGACCTTTACGACATTACGGTGTTCGGCGACGAGCCACATCCGAATTACAACCGCATCATGTTGTCGCTGGTGCTGGCCGGCGAGCAGACGGTGGAACAGATTGTGCTGAATAGCCGCGACTGGTACGCCGAGCGCGGCATTACGCTGCATACCGGCAAACGCGTGGTGAAAATCGACCGCAAGAATCGGCTGGTTGAAGCCGATGATGGCACTTCATCCAGCTATGACCGCCTGCTGCTGGCGACCGGGTCGAAATCCTTCATCCTGCCGATACCCGGCGCCGACCTGCCGGGCGTGGTCGGCTTCCGCGACATCGCCGATGTCGATGCGATGATTGCCGCCGCCGGCCAATACAGAAACGCCGTGGTCATCGGTGGCGGTCTGCTCGGCCTGGAAGCGGCGAATGGTCTGAAGCTGCGCGGTATGGAGGTCTCGGTGGTGCATATCGCGCCCTGGTTGCTGGAACGCCAGATGGACGAGCCGGCCTCGCGCCTGTTGCAGAAGAGCCTGGAGGAGAAGGGGCTGAAGTTTCTGTTGCAGAAGCAGACGGCGGAACTCTTGCCCGGTACGAGCGAGCTTGCTCGCGATCTCGACGCTGCCATCGCGAGCAAGCTCGCTCCTACTGAAGGCGCGCGTGTCGGCGCTGTCCGCTTCAAGGACGGCGAAACCATCCCCGCCGATCTGGTGGTGATGGCGGTCGGCATACGCCCGAATACGCAACTGGCGGAATCCGCCGGGCTGCAATGTTCAGCCCGACCCGGCGGCCTGCTGGTCAACGACACCATGCAAACCTACGACCCGCGCATCTATGCAGTCGGCGAATGCGTCAATCATCGCGGCATTGCCTACGGCCTGGTGGCGCCGTTGTGGGAGCAGGCCAGGGTCTGCGCCAACCATCTGGCCGAGCACGGCGTGGCGCGCTATCAAGGCTCAATGACCTCGACCAAATTGAAAGTGACCGGCATCGACCTGTTCTCCGCCGGCAACTTCGTCGGCGGCGAGGGACATGAGGAGATCGTGTTCCAGGATGCTGGGCGCGGTTCCTACAAGAAGCTGGTGCTGAAGGACAACAAGCTGGCCGGCGCGGTGTTGTACGGCGACACGCTGGATGGCGCCTGGTATTTCGAACTGATGCGCGACGCAACCGATGTCGCCGATTTCCGCGATAAGCTGCTGTTCGGTCGGCATCACATTGGCGACTCCGGCGCGGGTGGGGGCATGGGTGACGAAATGTCGCGCGTCATGGCCTTGCCCGATACGGCGGAAATCTGCGGCTGCAACGGCGTCTGCAAGGGCGACATCATCAAGGCGGTGCGCGAGAAGAAGCTGTTCACGCTGGACGAAGTGCGCGCGCATACCAAGGCCTCCGGTTCCTGCGGCTCCTGCACCGGGCTGGTCGAAACCATCCTGGCGGCGACCGCCGGCGGCGATTATTCCACCGCGCCATCGAAGAAGCCGCTGTGCAACTGCACCGAACACACGCATGACGAAATCCGCGCCGCGATCATCGAACAAGGTTTCAAGACGACTCGGGAAACCATGCGCGGCCTGGCCTGGAAAACACCCGACGGCTGCACCAAGTGCCGCCCGGCGCTGAACTACTACCTGCTCTGCGCCTGGCCAACCGAGTACGTCGATGACGCGCAATCGCGCTACATCAACGAACGCGCGCACGGCAACATCCAGAAGGACGGCAGTTTCTCGGTGGTGCCGCGCATGTGGGGCGGCCTGACCAATCCGAAGGAATTGCGCGCTATCGCCGACGTGGCGGAGAAGTTCAACGTGCCGGAAGTGAAGGTCACCGGCGGCCAGCGCATCGACCTGTTCGGCATCAGGAAGGAAGACCTGCCGGCGGTGTGGAAGGATCTGTCGGATGCCGGCTTTGTCTCCGGCCACGCCTACGGCAAGGCGATGCGCACCGTGAAAACCTGTGTCGGCAGTCAGTGGTGCCGCTTCGGTACACAGGATTCGACCGGGCTGGGGGTCAAGATGGAACAACTGACCTGGGGTTCCTGGATGCCGCACAAGTTCAAGCTGGCGGTGTCCGGTTGCCCGCGCAACTGCGCCGAAGCGACGATCAAGGACTTCGGCGTGGTCTGCGTCGATTCCGGCTATGAGTTGCATGTCGGCGGCAACGGCGGCATCAAGGTACGCATCACCGACCTGCTGGCCAAGGTGGAAACGGAACAGCAGGTGCTGGAATTCTGCGCCGCCTTCACCCAGCTCTACCGCGAGGAAGCGCACTACCTGGAACGCACCGCACCGTGGGTCGAACGCGTCGGGCTGTCGCATATCAAGGCGCAAGTGGTGGAAGACGCTGCCAATCGCGCCACCCTGGCCGAACGCTTCCTGATCTCGCAGAAACCGGCGCAGGTGGACCCGTGGAAGCAACGCACGGCGGGTGCGCTGAAGCGGGAATTCATGCCGATTCACGCAAGCTGAAGACTCCCCTTCCCCGCAAGCGGGGGAGGGGCTAAAGACAAAGGACACACCATGACAGACTGGATCAACGTCGCAACACTCGAAGACATCCCGCGCCAGGGCGCACGGGTGGTCAAAACCGCCGCCGGCGATATCGCGATCTTTCGCACCGTCGATGACGAAATCTTCGCGCTGCGCGACAAATGCCCGCACAAGGGCGGGCCGCTGTCGCAGGGCATCGTGCATGGCAAAAAGGTCGCCTGCCCGTTGCACGACTGGAAGATCAACCTGGATAGCGGCCTTGCCGTCGCACCCGATGTCGGCTGTACGGCGCGCTATCCGGTGCGGGTGGTCGATGGCGCGGTGAGTTTGTCGCTGACGCCGGAAACGACCAGCGCAGGCAGATGAACCCCCGGTTTCGTCATTCCGGAGCAGGCCGGAATCCAGTAGCTACGATCTGGACCCCCGCCTGCGCCGGGGTGACGGCTGTCCTTGATTAGCGACTGATGCGATGAATACACCGTCTCCCATCCGCACCACCTGCCCCTACTGCGGCGTCGGCTGTGGCGTGCTGGTATCCCGCGATGGCGACAGTTTCAACGTGCGCGGCGATCCCGAGCACCCGGCCAATTTCGGTCGTCTATGTTCGAAAGGCGCAGCACTGGGCGAGACGCTGAGCCTGGACGACCGTTTGCTGTATCCGGAGATCAACGGCGAACGCACCGACTGGGATACCGCGCTCGACAGCGTCGCGCAACGCTTCCGGCAAGTCATCGCCGAGCACGGTCCGGATGCCGTCGCGTTTTATGTTTCCGGCCAGTTGCTGACGGAAGACTATTACGTCGCCAACAAGCTGATGAAGGGCTACATCGGCAGCGGCAATATCGATACCAATTCGCGCCTGTGCATGGCCTCGGCGGTGGCCGGCCACAAGCGCGCCTTCGGTTCCGACACGGTGCCGGGCTGTTATGAAGATATCGAACTGGCTGATCTGGTGGTGCTGGTCGGTTCCAACATGGCATGGACGCATCCGGTGGTGTTCCAGCGTCTGGTCGCGGCGAAGCAGGCGCGGCCGGAAATGAAAGTGGTGGTCATCGACCCGCGTCGCACCGCCACCGCCGAGATTGTGCAACCCCGGGCGGACCTGCACCTGAGCATCAAACCGGGCGCCGATGCCTGGTTGTTCAACGGCTTGCTGAACCATCTGAGGCGCGAAGACGCCCTCGACTGGGCGTGTCTGGAAGCGCATGTCGAAGGTTTCGGGCCGACCTTGCAGGCGGTCAGCGGTCTCTCAATCCCCAGCGTGGCGACGCAATGCGGCCTGGCGGAAAGCGATGTCGCGTCGTTTTACCGGCTGTTCGCGCAGACGCCAAAAACCGTCACCGTGTTTTCGCAAGGCATCAATCAATCCTCGTCCGGCGTCGATAAGGTGAACAGCATCATCAATGCGCACCTGGCCACCGGCCGCATCGGCCAACCGGGTTCGACGCCGTTCTCGATCACCGGCCAGCCGAATGCGATGGGCGGTCGCGAGGTCGGCGGTCTGGCCAACCAGCTCGCAGCGCACATGGATTTCACGCCCGACGCCATCGACCGCGTCGGCCGCTTCTGGCGCGCGCCGAACAGGGCGCAACAGCCCGGCCTGAAGGCGGTGGACCTGTTCGAGGCGGTGCATGACGGGCGCATCAAGGCGCTGTGGATCATGGCGACCAACCCGGCAGTCAGCCTGCCGTTGGCCGACCGCGTCGTCGCAGCGTTGCAGCGCTGCCCGTTCGTCGTGGTGTCCGATGTGGTCGCGCGCACCGATACCAGCGTCCATGCCCACATCAAACTGCCAGCCGCCGCCTGGGGCGAAAAGGACGGCACGGTGACCAATTCGGAACGCCGCATCTCGCGCCAGCGCGCCTTTCTGCCGCCGCCCGGCGAGGTGCAGCCGGACTGGTGGATCGTGGCCGAAGTGGCGAAGCGCATGGGCTTTGGCGAAAGTTTCGACTATGCCGGGCCGGCGGGGATATTCGGCGAGCATGCGGCGCTTTCCGGTTTTGAGAACGCCGGTACGCGGGATTTCGATATTTCAGGACTCCGGTCCGCTGAAAACTACGACACACTGCAACCCGTTCAATGGCCCGTGACTTCGCAGGGCAGCTCCCCCCGCCTGTTCGCCGATGGCCGTTTCTTCACGCCCTCCGGCAAGGCGCGCATGTTGCCGATCACCCCGCGCGCGCCGGTTCATGCGATCAGCGAAGCAACGCCATTGCTGCTGAATACCGGTCGCATCCGCGATCAGTGGCACACCATGACGCGCACCGGCAAGGCGGCCAAACTGCTGGCGCACATCGACCAGCCGTTCATCGAAATCCACCCGCAGGATGCTCGCCGCGCCGGCGTCAGGGATGGCGCGTTGGCGCGCATCTCGAATGCCAACGGCGAGATGCTGGCACGGGTGACGGAAAGCCGCGAACTGCCCATCGGCAGCGTGTTCGCGCCGATCCACTGGAACGCCCAATTCACCAGCCTGGGCCGGGTCGGCGCGTTGATCGACGCCATCACCGACCCGGTTTCCGGCCAGCCCGAGTTCAAGCAGACACCGGTAGCCGTGACAGCTTACGCGGCAAGCTGGCATGGCTTTGTGATGACGCGGGATGCACTCGACTGCGCCGCTGCAGCGGGGTTTTGGGCCAGAGTGCGCGGCAAAACCTGTTGGCGACACGAGATTGCCGGGCTGGAAATCGCCGCCGATGTCCCGCTGCAGATGCGCAGCCTGATCGGTCTGGCCGGCGACTGGATCGAAATGAAGGACCCGGGCGCAACCCGCTATCGCGGGGCATTGATCGAGGATGGCCGCTTGCTGGCGGTGTATTTCCTCGAACGCGATGCTGATCGCCTGCCGCCGCGCCATTGGCTGGAATCGCTGTTCGACAGCGAAACCTTGAGCGACGCCGAACGTCACGCCCTGTTGCTCGGTCGTCCCGGCCCCGGCATGGCGGACAACGGCCGAATCATCTGCGCCTGTTTCGGCGTCGGCGAGCATTCCTTGACCCAGGCCATGGCCGAAGGCGCGCGTTCAGTGGAAGCTCTCGGCGTGCAACTCAAGGCAGGAACCAACTGCGGTTCCTGCATCCCTGAATTGAAACGCCTGCTGCAACGACCATGACTACCGGCCTCACCATTCTCATCGTCAGCCCGTCGCGGCGACGCCTCGACAACCTGATGCAGGCGCTGGCCGCCAGCGCGCCGGAGCATCGCCTGGTCGGTCGCCTCGATCGCGCCATCGACCTGCCGCGCTGGGTCGATGAACTGGAACCCGATGCAATCATCATGGACACCGAATCACCCAGCCGCGACACGCTGGAACAGATCGTCGTCATGAGCGAGCGCACGCCGCGCCCGATCGTGATGTTCAGCCAGGACGAGTCGCAGGACGCGATGCGCCAGGCGGTATCCGCCGGTGTCGCCTGCTACGTCGTCAACGGTCTGGAAAACGCACGCATCCAGCCGCTGCTGCAACTCGCCCAGGTGCGCTTCGAAGCCTGGCAGACCATGCGCGACGATACCCTGCGCGCGCGCCAGGAATTGCAGGAACACAAGCTGGTCGAGCAGGCCAAGCGCCATCTGATGAAATGCGAAAACCTGTCCGAAGAAGCCGCCTACCAGGCGCTGCGCCGCGAGGCCATGCTGCATCGCAAGCGCATCGCCGATGTGGCGCGAATTCTGATGGAGACCGTGAAACTTTCGTGAATCCGGTGTGTAGCCTGGCCTAATGGCACAGGACTTGCTGAAATCCTTCTGCAAGCGCATGTTACATCCGACATGCGGCTCTAACAGGGTGTCGAAAAACACCCCGTCACCCCGGCGGAGGCCGGGGTACAGTGCAGTGGGCTCAATATAATCAACGGTTTCTGGACCCCGGCCTGCGCCGGGGTGACGATTTTTAGAGAATTTCACGTTTTTCGACACCCTGCTAACAGACAGGAGGTTTCATGACCCTTACGCTGCGTTCCATATGCCTTGTATTCGCGCTGCTCTGGATCGCACCGGCCAGCGCCGAGCCACCACCCGAACAGATGATCCTGACCACCACGGCGCAGGGCCGGAATATCGATGCCGCCGTTGCCGCGTTGAACCAGGCCATCGTCAATCACAATTACACCTTTGTGCGCGAACAGGCTATCGACAGCCGGCTGGTTCCTTACGCGCAGGAAGTGCGCTCGGTCAGGCTGGTCTACTTCTGCAATTTCGCCAAGATGAATCACGCGCTGAAGCTTGATCCGCGCGCGGCGCAGATGCTGCCCTGCCGAGTAACGCTGGTGGAAACCCCGAGCGGCGTCGATCTGATCGCAATCAACCCGGCCTGGGTTTCGCAGAACCTCGGCAATCCGGCGTTGCACGCCGAGTGCAAGAACTTGAAGCAGGATTACCTGGCCATTCTCGAAGAGGCCTCGATGTGAGCCACGCCATCAAATTTCGTGTGCTGACCGCCACGCTCAGCCTGATGCTGGCCGGCGCGACGCTGGCCGAACCACTGCGCGTGTCGAAACCGGTGTCGCTGCGCCAGGCAGTGGACGATCTGACGCTGGCCGCCGCCAATCAGGACATGGTGCTGGTGAAGATGCAGCCGATCGACAGCGCGCTGGTCAAGCGCGGTTTCGACGACCCGCATGTACGCCTCCTGTTCATCGGCAGCGAAACAGCGGTGCGCTGGGCGGAAGCCGCCGAACCCCGCCTGCTGAATCTGCTGCCGCTGCGACTGACCCTGATTCAGCACGATGATGTCGTGCTGGTGCTGAGTGACGATTTCGCAGCCTGGCGGCGCGAATTTCCCGAAGACCCGGCGAACTTGCTGCTCAAGGCCTGGGAATCCGAAATCAAGGCGCTGTTCGACGACTTCATCAGCCAGTGACCCATGCGCCGAAATGGAGAATTCTTCACCCTGGTGGCACAGCAACGGTGCGCATGATCGCCGCCGCAAGTCGTTCTTGCACCCTGCACCAGTCCATATTCAACATGGAATCAACGAGTTGCAAGCAGCGGCGTTTCTGGCACGAGCATTGCTAATCTACAACTGACCGGCGCAAGGGCGCGTCGGCCATGTCGCTCCTTCTGCAGTATTTTTGTCTTACCTATATGGACAACGGCGTCCCACCCCCCCGGGGTCGGACGCCGTTTTTTTTGGAGTTCTCGCAATGGAAAAGCCTTTTTCGCCGGAATCGCCGGCAAATACCGATCAGGTCGTCGTCAACGATGCCAAACGTGATTTTTTGAAGAAAGCCGCAGGTATGTCAGCCGCCGCCGCAATCATGTCCCTCGTTCCCCCCGGTGTGCGCAGCGCCGCCTGGGCCGCCGGTTCCGATGCACCTGAAAAAACCGAAATCAAGATCGGCTTCATACCGCTGACCGACTGCGCCAGCGTGGTGATGGCCGCGGTAAAAGGCTTCGACAAGAAATACGGCATCAGGATCATCCTCAGCAAGGAAGCCTCCTGGGCCGGTGTGCGCGACAAATTGTCCAACGGTGAACTGGATGCGGCGCATGTGCTGTACGGCCTGATCTACGGCCTGCAACTCGGCGTCGGCGGACAGAAGAAGGACATGGCCGTGCTGATGAACCTGAACCACAATGGCCAGGCGATCACCTTGAACAATCAGTTGAAGGCGAAGGGCGTCGTCGATGGCGCCGGGCTGGCCAGGCTGGTCAAGGCCGAGCCGAAGGAATGGACCTTCGCCCAGACCTTCCCCACCGGCACCCATGCGATGTGGATGTATTACTGGATGGCGAGCCATGGCATCGATCCGTTCCGCGACGTCAAGGTGATCACCGTGCCGCCGCCGCAGATGGTGGCCAACATGCGGGTCGACAAGATGGATGGTTACTGCGTCGGCGAACCCTGGAATGCGCGCGCCATTCACGACAAGATCGGTTTCACCGCGATCACCACGCAGGACATCTGGACCGACCACCCCGAGAAAGTGCTCGGCACCACGCTGGAGTTCATCCAGAAGTACCCGAACACAGCACGCGCGATGATCGCCGCGATCCTGGATGCGTCGAAGTACATCGACACGATGGCGAATCGTTCCGAAACCGCCGGGATCATCGCCGGCAAGGCCTACGTCAATACCGCCGTGGACGTCATCGAGGGCCGCATGCTGGGCGAGTACGACAACGGCATCGGCAGGAAATGGCAGGACAGGAACTACATGAAGTTCTTCAACGACGGCACCGTCAACTACCCCTATCTGTCCGACGGCATGTGGTTCCTGACCCAGCACAAACGCTGGGGTTTGCTGAAGGAACATCCGGATTATCTGGCTGTCGCCAAACAGGTCAACCAGATCGAGCTCTACAAGCAAGCCGCCGCAATGACCAGGACGCCGCTGCCGAAGTCGGACATGCGCAGCCACAAGCTGCTCGATGGCGTGGTCTGGGATGGCAGGAATCCGAAGGCGTATGCCGACGGATTCAAGGTCAAGGCTTGATTTAGCTCACTGCGTCATTTCCGCGAATGCGGGAATCCATTACCCACTTCTGATTGCTCTATAGGCAATTTGATGCACGACTGGATTCCCGCATTGGCGGGAATGACGGAAAACCAGGAGACCGCGATGAGCGCCGTAACCATTAATGAAAGCCGTCTGAAAGAGATCATGAATTCACCCGAAACCACCCCGTTGCCAGTGGCCGTAACGGCCAAACCGCGCCGGGTTCCCTTTCTGGAAACCGAGCGCGGCCAGGCCTTCTCCGAAACCATCGGCAAGCTGTTTCGCGGCGTGGTGCCGCCAGTTCTCGGCATCGCGCTGTTCATCCTGCTTTGGCAGATCGTCTCCGCCAGCGGCGGCGATGCACAGGGAAATGGCGGCCTGCCGGGACCGGCGACAACCTGGGAAGCGGCGAAACTGCTGTTCGCCGACCCGTTCTACGACAACGGTCCGAACGACATGGGAATCGGCTGGAACATCCTGCATTCGCTGTACCGCGTCGGCGCCGGTTTCGGCCTGGCCGCGCTGGTCGGAATTCCGCTCGGTTTCATGATCGGCCGCTTCGCCTTCCTGTCCGGCATGATGGCGCCAATCATCAGCCTGCTGCGCCCGGTGTCGCCGCTGGCCTGGCTGCCGATCGGGCTCTATGTGTTCAAGGAAACCGAACCGGCCTCGTTGTGGGTGATCTTCATCTCCAGCATCTGGCCGATCATTCTCAACACCGCCGCCGGCGTGTCGCGGGTGCCGCAGGACTACCTCAACGTGGCGCGGGTGCTGAACCTGTCGGAATGGAAAATCTTCACCCGTATTCTGTTTCCCTCGGTGCTGCCCTACATGATGACCGGCATCCGCCTGTCGATCGGCGTCGCCTGGCTGGTCATCGTCGCCGCCGAAATGCTCACCGGCGGCACCGGCATCGGCTTCTGGGTGTGGGACGAATGGAACAACCTCAACGTCGAACACATCCTGATCGCCATCTTCATCGTCGGCATCATCGGCCTGCTGCTGGAGCAGATGCTGGTGATGATCGCGAATCGGTTCAACTACGAGTGAAGGACGCCACCATGCACAACTATCTGCAAATCGAAAACGCCAAGATGGTGTTCGACACCAAAAAGGGCAAATTCACCGCGCTGACCGATATCAATCTGAATGTCCAGCAGGGCGAGTTCATCGCGCTGATCGGCCATTCGGGTTGCGGCAAATCGACCTTGCTGAATCTGGTCGCCGGCCTGACCGAGGCTACCGAAGGCATCCTGCTGCTGTCGGAAAGGGAAATCAAAGGCCCCGGCCCGGAACGCGGCGTGGTGTTCCAGAATCACAGCCTGCTGCCCTGGCTGAGCTGTTTCGGCAACGTCCATCTGGCGGTGGAACGGGTATTCGGCGACAAGGAAAACAAGGCCAAATTGAAGCAACGCACGCTGGCCGCGCTGGATCTGGTGGGCTTGAGTCATGCGATACACAAGCGTCCCAACGAAATCTCCGGCGGCATGAAACAGCGCGTCGGCATCGCCCGTGCGCTGGCGATGGAGCCGAAAGTGCTGCTGCTGGACGAGCCGTTCGGCGCGCTCGATGCACTGACCCGCGCCGGCCTGCAGGACGAATTGATGCGCATCGTCAAGGAAACCCACGCCACCACGCTGATGGTGACGCATGATGTCGATGAAGCAGTATTGCTGTCGGATCGCATCGTGATGATGACCAACGGCCCGGCGGCGACCATCGGCGAAATACTCAGCGTTGAACTGCCGCGTCCGCGCGATCGTCTGGCGCTGGCGGAAAACCCCGCCTATCACCATCTGCGCGGCCAGGTGCTGGAGTTCCTGTATCAGAAACATTTGAAAAAGGCGGCCTGAGCGGATTCAGGGCGGGCGGCCAGGCAAGCCGCCCGCCGCGCTGCTGCGTCTGCCGGGATCGGCTGGGTCAGGCGTCCATGCCCTGAAACAGGGCAAATTGCGCGCTTTTGCCCGCACCCCGTTGCGTATAAAATGCGCAGCCTTCCCCCCGCTTCACGCCCCCTTTGCCATGCAGATCGGCCCCTATCGCCTGAAGAACAATCTGATTGTCGCGCCGATGGCCGGGGTGACCGATCGTCCGTTCCGGCAACTCTGCAAGTTGATGGGCGCCGGCATGGCGGTCAGCGAAATGGTGACTTCCAATTCGTTGTTGTACGGGTCGAAGAAGACCCAGCGGCGCGCCAATCACGAAGGCGAAGTCGAGCCGGTATCGGTGCAGATCGCCGGAGCCGACCCGGCGATGATGGCGGAAGCGGCGCGTTACAACGCCGATCGCGGCGCGGCGATCATCGACATCAACATGGGTTGTCCGGCGAAGAAGATCTGCAACGTGATGGCCGGTTCCGCACTGTTGCAGGACGAGCCGCTGGTCGGACGCATCCTCGAAGCGGTGGTCAACGCGGTGCCGGATACGCCGGTGACGCTGAAGATCCGCACCGGCTGGGACAAGTCGCACCGCAACGCCTTGCAGATTCTGCATATCGCCCAGGAATCCGGCATTCAGGCGCTGGCGATCCATGGCCGCACCCGCGCCTGCGGTTACTCGGGCGATGCCGAATACGAAACCATCGCCGTGGTGAAAGCGGCAGCGCGGATTCCGATCATCGCCAATGGCGACATCACGACGCCGGAGAAAGCGCGTTGGGTGCTGGAATCCACCGCCGCCGACGCCATCATGATCGGCCGCGCCGCGCAGGGACGGCCCTGGCTGTTCCGCGAGATAGGCCATTATCTGGCCACTGGCGAACACCTGCCGGCGCCGGAAGTTGCAGAGATTCACGATGTTTTGCTGGCGCATCTGGACGATCTGTATCGCTTCTATGGCGATCTCTCGGGCAGCCGCATGGCGCGCAAACACATCGCCTGGTATACCCGCGGCCTGGCCGACTCGGCGCATTTCCGGCATGCGATGAACCAGCTCGAAAGTCCGCGCGCGCAACTAGACGCGGTCAACGATTTTTTCTGGCGCACCCGTGAACGCACCAGCCGATTGATCTATCTTGAAGCCGCGCCGGATCAGCGCGCGGCAGCATGAACGAGAACAAGGCACCTGACGCCATGGGACACCCGATGATCGATGAAAGCGAACTGGCGGCTTGCGTGCGCCGTGAACTGATCAACTATTTCAAGGATCTGGATGGCGAGCCGCCGGCCGGCATCTTCGACATGGTGCTCAACTGCGTCGAAAAACCGATGCTGGAAGTCATCCTCGCGCAGGCTGGCGGCAACCAGAGCCGCGCCGCCGACTGGCTCAGCATCAACCGCAACACGCTGCGCAAGAAAATGCAGCAGCATGGAATTAAATAGCGAGGAGCAAGGGGCAAGTTAACCCCCTGCCCCTTGCTCCTTACCCCCCGTCACTCGCCCAAAAAATCATGATCAAACGCGCCCTCCTCTCCGTCTCCGATAAAACCGGCCTGATCGACTTTGCCCGCGCGCTGTCTGCGCAAGGTGTCGAGCTGCTTTCCACTGGCGGCACCGCCAAGGCAATCCGCGATGCGGGGCTGCCGGTCAAGGACGTGTCCGAATTCACCGGTTTTCCGGAAATGCTCGATGGCCGGGTCAAGACGCTGCATCCGAAAGTCCACGCCGGCATCCTGGCAGTGCGCGACAACGACGCGCATGTGGCCACCATGAACGCACACGGTCTGGGCTATATCGATCTGGTCTGCGTCAACCTGTACCCCTTCGTGCAGACCGTGTCGAAGCCGCATACGCTGGATGACGCCATCGAGAACATCGACATCGGCGGCCCGGCGATGGTGCGTTCCTCGGCGAAGAACTACAAACACGTCGCCATCGTCACCGACCCGGCCGATTACGCCGCTCTTGTCGATGAAATGCAGGCCAACGGCGGCGCCCTCGGCGATGCCACCCGCTTCAACCTGGCGAAAAAAGCGTTCACCCATACCGCGCAGTACGACGGACACATCAGCAATTATCTGACCTCGCTCAACGCCGAAGGCGGCAAGGACCAGTTCGGCGAGATGCTGACGCTGCAATTCAACCGCGCGCAGACCTGCCGCTACGGTGAAAACCCGCATCAGAACGGCGCCTTCTATGTCGAAGCCAACGCGCCGGCCGGCAGCATCGCCAGCGCGAAGCAGATCCAGGGCAAGGAACTGTCGTACAACAACATCGCCGATACCGACGCGGCGCTGGAATGCGTGAAGACGTTCGACGCCGCCCCGGCCTGCGTCATCGTCAAACACGCCAACCCGTGCGGCGTCGCCTATGGCGACAACCTGCTCGACGCCTACAACCGCGCTTACCAGACCGATCCGGAATCCGCCTTCGGCGGCATCATCGCGTTCAACGGACGACTCGATGGCGAAACCGCGAGAACCATCGTCGAACGCCAGTTCGTCGAAGTCATCATCGCGCCGGAAGTCAGCCCGGAAGCCTCGGCAGCGGTCGCCGCCAAGAAGAATGTGCGTCTGCTCGAATGCGGCGCCTGGACAGGTCCGTTCAACCAGATGGACATGAAGCGCGTCGCTGGCGGCCTGCTGGTGCAGGATGCCGACATCCTGCTGCACAACGAGCTGAAGGTAGTTACCAAGCGCGCGCCGACGCCGAAGGAAATGGAAGACCTGCTGTTCGCCTGGCGCATCGCCAAGTTCGTCAAATCCAACGCCATCGTCTACGCCAGGGATCGCATGACCATCGGCGTCGGCGCCGGCCAGATGAGCCGCGTCAACTCGGCCCGCATCGCGGCGATCAAGGCGGAACAAGCCAATCTGGTGGTGCCCGGTTCGGTGATGGCGTCCGACGCCTTCTTCCCGTTCCGCGACGGCCTCGACAACGCCGCCGCCGCCGGCATCACCGCCGTGATCCAGCCGGGCGGCTCGATGCGCGACGAGGAAGTCATCGCGGCGGCCGACGAACATGGCATCGCGATGGTGTTCACCGGTGTGCGGCATTTCCGGCATTGATCGCCATACGGACTTGAAATCACGCAGTGTGATTTCAAGTTACGGCGTGCAATAAAGCAAACACAACCCATGCCTACCGTAAGGAATATTCAGAGCCCGTACCGCTTTTTCTTTTACAGTTTTGACTGTAACGAACCTGCTCACATTCATGTAAAGCGGGAAAATCGAACCTGTAAATTCTGGCTTGAACCTGTAATGCTGGCCGGCAATGATGGCTTCACCGCGCATGAGTTGGGAGTCATCAGGAAGTGGGTCGCCGCACAGCACAATTTACTCATGGAGGCTTGGCATGAGCACTGTGGCTATTGAATACGAATTTCCGCGTGTGATGTCTGTTGCTGTCACCGAAGACAATATTGCCGCATCACTCAGCGACGGGCGCACGATCAGCGTACCACTGGCCTGGTCCTGGCGGCTGTCCGAAGCAACGCCGGCGCAGCGCGCACACTACGAACTGATTGGTTCAGGCCAAGGTGTGCATTGGCCGGAAGTCGATGAAGACATCAGCGTCGCCGGCATGCTGCATGGCACACCAGCAGCACGCCCGAAACATCTCACTACGGTTTAACGGATTCAGTCATGAAACTCCTAGTCATCGGCTCCGGCGGACGCGAACATGCGTTGGCCTGGCGACTCAAGCAATCGCCACGCATCCAGAAGGTTTACGTCGCGCCCGGCAACGGCGGAACGGCGACCGAAGAAGGGCTGGAGAACGTCGCCATCAGCGCGATTCCCGATCTGGTCGCGTTTGCGCTGAAAGAAGAGATTCAACTCACCGTGGTCGGCCCGGAAGCGCCCCTGGCGGCCGGTGTGGTCGATGCTTTCCGCGCCGCCGGCCTGAAGGTGTTCGGTCCGGTACAGGCCGCCGCGCAACTGGAAAGCTCGAAGGATTTCGCCAAGCAGTTCATGGCCCGCCACAATATTCCCACCGCGGCTTTCGCCACCTTCACCGATGCCGCCACCGCGCATGCCTATCTGGATGCGCAGGGCGCGCCGATCGTCATCAAGGCGGACGGTCTGGCCGCCGGCAAGGGCGTGGTGGTGGCGACGACGCTGGATGAAGCGCATGCCGCCGTCGACATGATGCTGGCTGACAACGCTTTCGGTGCAGCCGGGGCGCGGGTGGTGATCGAGGAATGCCTGTTCGGCGAGGAAGCCAGCTTCATCGTCATGGTCGATGGCGAGAACGTGCTGCCACTGGCCACCAGCCAGGACCACAAACGCCTGCTCGACGGCGATCTCGGCCCCAATACCGGCGGCATGGGCGCCTATTCGCCGGCGCCGGTGGTGACACCGGAAATTCACGCCAAAGCCCTGCGCGAAGTGATCCGCCCGGTAGTCGCCGGCATGAAGACGGAAGGCACGCCGTTCACCGGCTTTCTTTATGCAGGCCTGATGATCAGCCCGGAGGGCCAGATCAAGGTGCTGGAATTCAATTGCCGCATGGGCGACCCGGAAACCCAGCCGATCATGATGCGCCTGAAGTCCGATCTGGTAACGCTGCTGGAAGCCGCCGTCGAAGGCCGGCTGGATCAGGTCGAAGCCGAATGGGATCGGCGCTTTGCGTTGGGCGTGGTGATGGCCGCGCACGGCTATCCGGACAATCCGCGCAAGGGCGATGCGATCAGCGGCCTGGGTGAGGCCGGCAGCGGCGAGAATTTCCATGTATTCCACGCCGGTACCGTCGTGCAGGACGATCAGGTGGTCACCGCCGGCGGTCGCGTGCTGTGCGTCACCGCGCTGGGTGACACAGTCAAGATGGCGCAGACCCGCGCCTATCAGGCGGCGGAAAACATCGATTTCGCCGGTCGGCAGATGCGCCGCGACATCGGCTGGCGCGCCATCGGCCGCAAGAAAAAATAAGCCTTCGCGGCGCCTGGAAGAGCGCCGTGATGTCACCCTTGCTCACGCCGCTGCCCGACATTCGCCGTCTGCGCCTCCACCTGCGGCGCGGCGGCATCATCGCCTACGCCACGGAATCCTGTTACGGCCTGGGTTGCGATCCGGACAACCGCCGTGCGGTGCGGCGCATCCTGCGACTCAAGGGGCGTCCGCAAGGCAAGGGCTTGATCCTGGTCGGCGCCGAACTGGCGCAGTTTCGCCGTTATCTGGCGCCGCTGCCATGCGCGTTGAGGGCTCGCCTCGATGCCTGGTGGCCAGGGCCGAACACGCTGCTGCTGCCGACCTCCAGGCATTGCCCGCGCGATTTGCGCGGCAGGCACGCCAAACTCGCGGTACGGGTCAGCGCGCATCGCGAAACCGCCCGACTCTGTCAGGCGCTGGGCATGGCCCTGGTTTCCACCAGCGCCAACCGCGCCGGCCAGCAGGCGCTGAAAACCGCCGCCGCCTGCCGCCGCGCCTTCGGCGATCAGGTCCTGGCGCTGCCGGGACGCATCGGCCAACGCAAACGCCCTTCGACGATCATCGATCCGGGCAGCGGCAACGTGTTCAGAGCCTGAAAGCAGCGGCTTAGGGGCTATCCAGCAAGACTCGGCTCGCCGCATCCAGTATGGCGCGCACCGCCGGATGGGTGACCTTGCGCTCGACCGAAATGGCGAAAAATCGCTCCAGCAGATCGCGGGTTTCACCCAGGCGAATCACCCCGTACTGCTGTTCCACATCCGCGGCAGTGGCCAGCGCGGCGGGAAACACTCCGGCGCCGGCCTTGCCGAAAACTTTCTTCAAGGCGCTGTCATCGAACTCGCCGACGATGCGCGGACGCAGGTTGCGTCGCTCCATCCAGCGCAGCAGCGGCGCGCGCAGGGCGCTGTCTTCGCCGGGGATCAGCAACGGCGCGCCCCCCAGACAGTCGGGAAACTCGCCACTCAGTCGCGCCGCCAGTTCCGGCGCGGCGAAGAACGCCACACCGCTTTCCCCGAGCGGATGGCTGTAGCCTTTGACATCCATGTCCGACGGCATCGGCCGGTCGGCCAGCACCATGTCCAGATGATGGATCGCCAGTTCGCCCAGCAACCGGTCCAGGCGGTCTTCGCGGCAGATCAGATGCACCGGTTCGGCCAGGGTCAGCGCCGGGGCCAGCAGGCGGTAAGCAATCGATTTCGGCACCACGTCGGCGATGCCGACGCGAAACGGAAACACCCTCTCCTCCAGGCTGGTGCGCAGACTTTGTTCCAGTTCCCGCGTTACCTGAAAGATTTCCTCGGCGTAAGACAGCACCAGACGACCGGTTTCGGTCAGTTCCAGACGGCGACCGGTGCGACGAAACAGTTCAACGCCCAGACGATCCTCGAACTGTCCGAGTTGCCCGGACAAGGTCTGTGGCGCCAGGTGCAGCTTTTCCGCCGCACGGTTAACCGCGCCGGTCTTGGCCACGGTGTAGAAATAATTGAGGTGTTTGAAATTGATCATGCGGTTTCCGCCCGGCAGGCTAGCAACATCGTAATGTTCGAATTCAGTTTCTATGTAATCCGACTTTTTCTGCTTTGCACGATAGCCTAACATTGCCTGTCCGGTTATCCGCCGATTGCTTTGCCGGCAGAACCAGGCACCCTTATGCTTGCGGCCGGTCCAATATTTTATCGCCAACCATCCACCCGGAGCCTTGTCCGCATGACCCAACCTCTGCTTGCCTTGTGCGCGCTGCTGGCGCTGACCGCCTGCTCGGAGCCGCCGTACCAGAATATCGACAATGCCCAGCTCAAGTCGCTGCTGGAGCAAGGCACGCCGCTGTACGACGTCCGCCGGCCCGAGGAATGGCGTCAGACCGGCATCGTCGAGGGCAGCCGCACACTGACCTTCGTCGACGCCGCCGGCCGGCTCAATCCGGAATTCCTGCCGCGGTTCACCGCCGAAGTCGACAAGAACGCACCGGTGGTGGTGATCTGCCGCACCGGCAGTCGCACCAGCTCGTTGGCGCGCGAGCTGGCCGACATGGGCTACAGCCGGATCTACAATGTGCGCGACGGCATCACGCGCTGGATCGGCGATGCCAACCCCGTGGTCAGGAACTGATACATCATGAACGATACCGCCAATCCCGCCGCCAAACCCAACGTCTTCGTCGAACTGCTGATTACGCTGCTGATTCCGTCGCTGATCCTGATGAAACTGAGCGGCCCGGAAAACCTCGGCGCGGTCAACGCCCTGCTGCTGGCGCTGGCCTTCCCGCTGGGCTGGGGGGTACGCGATTTTGTGCTGAACCGCAAATTCAACCTGTTTGCCGGACTCGGCCTGGTCAGCATCATGCTGACCGGCGGCATCGGCCTGCTGCAACTCGATACCCGCTGGCTGGCGGTAAAGGAAGCCGCAATCCCCGGCCTGATCGGACTGGCGGTGGCAATCTCCGCCTATACCCGCCAGCCGCTGGTGCGCCTGCTGCTGTATAGCCCGGCCATCATGAATGTCGAGCGGATCCAGGAAAACCTGGTCCAGCGCGGCAACCATGCGGTGTTCGACGCACGACTGCGCGCCGCGACCCTGATGCTGAGCGGTTCGTTCTTCTTTTCCTCGGTGATGAACTATCTGCTGGCCACCTGGATCGTCACCAGCCCCTCCGGCAGCACCGCGTTCAACGAGGAACTGGGACGCCTGACCTTGTTGAGCTATCCGATGATCGCGCTGCCATCGATGTTGCTCATGCTGGCCGTGCTGTTCTATCTGGCGCGATCGATACGGCAACTGGCCGGCCTGCAACTGACCGAAGCGCTCAGGCAACACTGATCGTCGCCGTGGGTCGGCGAGCACAACTCCCCTTTAAGCTATTTGACTCGGCGACCCGATGAGCACGCAAACACCCTGGCATATGCAATCTGTCGAAGCCGCCTGCGCGGCGCTCGACAGCCCGTTCGACAACCGCGCGGCGAGCGGCCTTGCCGCCGATGAAGCGGCGGCAAGGCTGGAGCAATACGGCGAGAATCGTTTGCTGGAGGCGGTGCCGCGGCCGCAGTGGCTGAAATTCCTCGACCAGTTCAAGAATTTTCTGGTCATTGTCCTGTTGTTTGCGGCGCTGCTGGCCTGGACAGTGGGCGAGCTGAAAGACTCGCTGGTGATTCTGATCGTCGTGGTATTCAACGCCTGTCTGGGCTTTTATCAGGAACACCGCGCCGAGCGCACGCTGGCCGCCTTGAAGCAAATGCTTGCCGCCAGCGCGCGGGTCCGCCGCGCCGGCCAGATCATCGAACTGGATACGGCGCTGCTGGTGCCCGGCGATATCGTTCTGCTGGAGGCGGGCGATCGGATACCCGCCGATGGCCGGCTGCTGGCTGCCCATGCACTGGAAATCGACGAAGCCGCGCTGACCGGCGAATCGCACGCAGTCGGCAAGTCGACCGGCGCGCTGGACATCGCCGACCTTCCGCTCGGCGATCGCGTCAATCTGTTGTACATGAACACCGTTGTCACCCGCGGCCGCGCCGAATTGCTGGTGACCGCCACCGGCATGCAAACCGAGATGGGCAGCCTGGCAGGCATGATCGCCGCCGCGCCGGAATCGCAAACGCCGCTGCAGTTGCAGCTCGACACCCTGGGCAAGCGGCTCGCCGCCATCGCCGGCGGCGTGGTTACCTTGATCTTCACGCTCGACATCGCCCGCGGCCTGCCCTGGACGGAGTCGGCAATGACCGCCGTGGCGCTGGCGGTGGCCGCGATACCCGAGGGACTGCCGGCGGTGGTGACGGTGACCCTGGCGATCGGCATGTGGCGAATGGCGAAAAACCGCGCCATCCTGAAAAAGCTCTCCGCCGTGGAAACCCTGGGTTCGACCACCGTGATCTGTTCCGACAAGACCGGCACGCTGACGCTGAATCAGATGACTGCGCGCGGCGTGTGGTTCGCCGGCGAGCGCTTGACGGTGAGCGGCGAAGGCTATCAGCCCAGTGGCAGTATCAGCCATGCCACCGCGGATAACCGGCAGCCGCTCAGCGATGCCACGCGCGCAACGCTGCGTCCGCTGTTGCTGCCGATGGCACTGTGCGGCGATACGCGGGTCCGCGACGGCAGCCTGATCGGCGATCCCACGGAAGGCGCGTTATGGGTGCTGGCGCAAAAGGGCGGGCTCGATCCGGAGCATGAACAGGACGAACAACCGCGCATTGCCGAAATTCCGTTCGATTCGACGCACAAGTTCATGGCCACCTTCCACCATGCCGGCGAAACCGTCGAAATGTTCGTCAAGGGCGCACCGGACGTGCTGCTGGCGCACGCCGATTTCTGGCTGTCCGATACCGGCGATGCGCCGCTGGATATTCAGATGCGCGGCAACATCGAGGCCGAGAACGAGTACCTCGCCAGCCAGGCCCTGCGCGTGCTGGCGGTGGCGCGGCGGGTGATTCCGGCCCGGGATTTCGACCCGGCGGGCGATCTGATGGCCTGGGCGCAAGGCTTGACGTTTCTCGGTCTGGCCGGCCTGATGGACCCGCCACGCGGCGAGGCCAGGCAGGCCATCGCGCAATGCAGGCAGGCCGGCATCCAGGTCAAGATGATTACCGGCGACCACAAGCTCACCGCCGCCGCCATCGGCCGCGAACTGGGCCTGCAAGGCGACGTGATCAGCGGCGCCGAGCTGGACGCCATGAGCGAAGCGGAGCTGGCACGGCGCATTGACTCGATCGGCGTCTTCGCGCGCGTCTCGCCGGCGCACAAGGTCAAGATCGTCCAGGCGCTGCGCGCCGACGGCCATGTCACGGCGATGACCGGTGACGGCGTCAACGACGCACCAGCGCTGAAAGCCGCGGATATCGGCGTGGCGATGGGCATCACCGGCACCGCGGTGACCAAGGAAGCGGCCACGCTGGTGCTGACCGACGACAATTTCGCCACCATCGTCAGGGCGGTCGAGGAAGGCCGCGTGGTGTACGACAACATCATCAAGTTCGTGCGCTTCCAGTTGTCCACCAACATCGGCGCGATCCTCACGGTGCTGGCCGCGACACTGCTGGGCTGGCCGGCGCCGTTCACCGCCATCCAGCTGTTGTGGATCAACATCATCATGGATGGTCCGCCGGCCATGACGCTGGGCATCGAACCGGCGCGTCCCGGCATCATGGGCGACCCGCCGCGCCGCCAGGCGGCGCAGATTCTCACCAGCGGACGCCTGGTGCATCTGACGCTGTATGGCGCGACCATGATGCTGGGCACGCTGACCATGTTCCAGTACGGCCTGAGTGCGGCGGGAGAAACCTATGCGCTGACGCTGGCCTTTACCACCTTCGTGCTGTTCCAGTTTTTCAACGCGTTCAATGCCCGGGCCGAGTTCGGCAGCGCCTTCAACGCCAATTTTTTCAAGAACGGCAAGCTTTGGCTGGCGTTGGGGGGGGTACTTGCGTTGCAGGTCATGGCGGTACACTGGTCACCCGCGCAGGCCATTTTCGGCACCACGGCGTTGAGTCTTGAAGACTGGCTGCTGGCCGCGCTGGTCGCTTCCAGCGTGCTGGTGCTGGATGAGACGCGCAAACTGATCGGGCGCATCGCGCGCAGAACCGGCGCCACGCCGGCCTGAGCCATTTAACGGACACCGGTACAACCTTTTTTGGAGAATGGCATGTTGTGGTTTGCATTGGGCCTGATCGCCCTGGTACTCGGAGCCGAATTGCTGGTACGCGGCGCGTCCCGGCTGGCGCTGTCGTTCGGTATTTCGTCATTGGTGGTCGGCCTGACCATTGTCGCGTTCGGCACCAGCGCGCCGGAACTGGCGGTGTCGGTGCAATCGGCATGGGTTGGCCAGGTCGACATCGCGCTCGGCAACGTGGTCGGCAGCAATCTGTTCAATGTGTTGTTCATCCTGGGGATTTCGGCGCTGATCGTGCCGCTGGTGGTGCATCGGCAGATCATCCGCCAGGAAGTGCCGATCATGATCGGCGCCTCGCTGCTGCTCTGGGCGATGGCCGCCAATGGCGGCATCAGTCGTTGGGAAGGCATGCTGCTGGCCAGCCTTATAGTGGCCTACACGGTGTTCGTGATCCGCCAGAGTCGGCGCGAGGTCGCCGCCGGCAAGGCCGAACTCGACACGTCGGAAGTGCCCGAACCGGGGGTCGGTTGGCAAGCCCACTGGAGCGGCCAGTTGTTGATGATGATCGTCGGACTGGTGTTGCTGGTGCTGGGCGCCAACTGGCTGGTCGAGGCGGCCGTGGGGTTCGCCAAACACCTGGGCGTCAGCGAACTGATCATCGGCCTGACCGTGGTCGCCATGGGCACCTCGCTGCCGGAAGTGGCCACCTCGATCATGGCCGCCTTGCGCGGCGAGCGTGACATTGCGGTCGGCAACGTGGTGGGCAGCAATATCTTCAATATTCTGTCGGTGATCGGCATTTCGGCCAGCGTCGCACCCAGCGATCTGAGCGTCGCGCCGGCGATGATGGCGTTCGACCTGCCGATCATGGTCGCCGTCGCGGTCGCCTGCCTGCCGGTGTTCTTTACCGGCGGCGTGGTCGGACGCTGGGAGGGCGCGATGTTCCTCGGGCTGTATGCCGCCTATACCTTCTACCTGTTCCTGTACGCCACCCGCCACGCGGCCCTGGAAGGTTACAGCCTGGCAATGGGCGGTTTCGTGCTGCCGCTGCTGGCCGCCACCGTGCTGGTGCTGGCCTGGCGGCATTGGCATAAAGCGCGCGTCGGCGCCTGACGGCGGACGGAGCTGTTGGCCGACCTGCCGGTGATCGCTGGCTCAGGGTTTGTAGAGTTTCACGCTTCGCGCCTGCATGCGATACGTGGAACGCCCCATGTCGGTATCGGCCAGCGCGATCTCCAGCACGCCTTCGACCCATACCGCCTGCATCGACTGCAGGCCCTTGGCCGGCGGGTTGGCGACGACATGGATGATCTGGTTGGCCGGCGGTGGCGGGGTATGGATGCACGCCCCGAAGTACGGCACCAGCAGAAATTCCTTGAGGTTCTTGTCGCCCCATTCCAGCGGCACCAGAAACCCGGCGATGCGGATCGGCTTGCGTTGCATCGCCGGATTGGCCGGCGCGGCGTCCCAGGCAGCGCGCAGATCGCGCAGCGCGGCATCGGCTCGTGGATCGGCATCATCCAGCTTGGAGATATCCATGCCCTTGAAGGCCGCCAGCGGATCCCAGTCTCTGGGGATCAGGTCATCCCAGCTGGTGGTCTTGAACGCCGACTTGGCCGCTGATTTGGCCGGCAGGCGATCGCCCAGCTTGTAGTCGCTGGCGAAGGCCGGGATGGACAGCATTGGCGCGAAGGCGAGCAGCAGAATCGCCTGGAGTGAACGGAATCGGAACAAGGAATCGGCCTCGGGTGTTTGGAGAAGTGATGGAGTCGCATAGTTGCGCGAAGTTCTGGTCATTATCCCGATTTCCCTGAAGGGGATTAACCAAACGATGATTTGGCTTGTGCGTGCCGGATCAGCACCTGGTTGCGGGATTGTTTCTGGGCGGATTCGCGTACCTCGGCTGGCGATGGCTCAAAAATCCGGGATCAATGGGGATATGGGGATATTCGCTCTATCTGCCAGCCGCGGCGTTGCTGCTGTTCGTGCTGTGGTTCGTGATACTGCACCTGTCATCGGGCGGGAGATGGAACTGAAAGGCACTCATGTAATTTCCCTGAAGCGGACCTGATCCCAATCGTAATCCGGTCTCTGGAGGTCATTCAGGCCAGCTACGACCCGAGCACGCTCTGCACCACCGGTGGTGGCCCCTCGATCCACTCCTTTGCCTCGATGCTGTACAGGCCGTGGTAATCACCCCCTGGATTATCGATGTACCACTGCAACGCGCCGTCTCGCGCACGCGCCACCCGGTAGCAGGACGGCGTCTCGGAAAAACCGCGGTTCAGGATGCAAACCCGGTGACCCTCGACCTTCCACCAATCGCCTCGCGGCTTGCTGCCACTCGGATTAGTCCAATTATCGACGACCTGCAGGGTGCCATTGGCGGCGAAGTAGCGGTAAGTCACGAACTCACCCTTACGCCCGTTTGGAAAACCCTCATAGCGCTTCACCATGGTGCGCCCGGACAACACAGCAATCAGGGCTGCGCCCGCCAGGTTTTCGCCGCGAACAGTCTGATCAGTGGCGGTACGCATGCCGGCAATAGTCCGCTGGACACTTTTGTTGTGCTGCTGTGATGAATAGGCACCATCGCCATAGGGGCCACAGGCGACAAGCAACAAGACGCATGGCGTCAGGATGGTTGCAGAGACAAGGAAGGGACGCATGCCGCCAGTGTAATGCGATGCAGCACAGGAAAAACAGGTTCAGCCAGTCATCCTTGAAGCCGCAGTTGACCGCGCCTTACCCAAGTTATCGACGGATCAGCAGGCTGCTGCCGAATGCCAGTGTCAGCACTGCCACCAGCACCGGCCCGAACGGCTGATCCAGCCATAGCGCCAGGGCAAATGCGGCCAAGTAGGCGGCTGCACCGATGCCGGCGCTTAGCCAGTTGCCGCCGCGCCAGTCCGGCGCCATGCGAAAGGCGATCCAGGCCGGCAGGAAAACCAGTGCGAAGGTCGCCATCAAGCCCAGCGTCGCGGTGCCGACGGCGATCGCCAGCGCTACTAGCAGATCGAAGCCGAGATGCCAGCGCCGGGCCGGTAGCCGATTGGCGATTTCATGCTGCGGGAACAACTGCGCGCGCATCAGGCGCGGCGTCAGCCAGGGCAGGGCAGCCAGACCGAGCGAGCCGACCAGTATGGCGGCGATCAGTTCGCGAGCGCCGGCAAAGTAAAGCTGGCCGTCCACCACCGCATGCGCCAGCGCGTCGCCCAGCGCGGTATTGGCGGCGATCAGCAGGGTCAGCGTCCAGCCGAGCAGTATCATCACCGCGTAGACGCTGTTGCCGCCACCGCTGAGCGACTTGAACGCCGCGCCCAATAGTGCGCCCAGCGACGCACCCTGCACTACCGGCAAGCCGACCGCCATGCCGGCGAGACCACCGGCCCCGGCCAGATGCGCCAGGCCGAGCGTCGCCAGCCATTCTTCGCGCAGGCGCAGCAGGGTGCCGAGCAGCGGCAGCAACACCACCAGCGGCAGGCCGGTGAGGAAGGGGGTCAGGAAAAGAGGGTCCAAGGGGGCAAGGGTCAGGGTTAAATGCTTCTTGGCGCGACATGGATGATGCGGGTGCAGACCTGTTGCAGGAAATCGGCGTCGTGGCTGACCACGACAGTGGCGCGGCGGCTGCGTTCGGCGGCAATTTCCTCCGCCGCCAGATCGGTGTGGTCGCGGTCCAGGTTGTTGGTCGGCTCGTCGAGCAGCACCAGATCGGCATCGCCGCCGAGGCAGGCCCACAGGCAGAGCAATTGATACTCGCCGCCGGACAGCCGGTCGATGCGCGCGTTCAGTTTCGCGGCCAGACGCGGAGGTGGCTGCACGCTTTCCGCCGCCATGCAGCGCAGCAGATCATGTCCGGACAACGGCGCTTCCACTGGCCGCTTCGGGCGCTGCGGCAAATGGCGCAGACGCAAGCCTGGCACCCGTTGCAGGTTGCCGGCGTAAATCTGCGCGCCACCGGCCAGGACATTCAGCAGCGTCGATTTGCCGACGCCGTTCGGCCCGTGCAAGCCGACCACCTCGCCGCGCTGCAGCGTGAAGCTGCACGGCGCGGTGATCGGATGCTCGTAGCCGGCGACCAGATGATCCAGCGTCAGCAGTGGCGCTGAATGGCTCACTTGGCGCTGGCCAGGGCGGCCACCCAGGTGTCGATCAACCGGAAGTAAGCCGCCGCGTCGGCATCCCTGGCCGGCTCCAGCGGCACCACGGCAGTTTTCCAGCCCAGCCTGGACGCCAGCAGTAGCGGCCCCTGTGCCGGTTGATAGGCGTGATGCAGGACGACGCCGCGCTGGCCCTTCAATTTGGCGGTCAGGCTGTTGAGATGGCTGGCGGAGGGCGGCACGCCGGGCACCGGTTCGACATAGCCGAGGATCGGCAGGTCGAGCAGCGCGAACAGGTAGTTGCCATCCTTGTGAAACAGCACGCCGCCCGGGCTGCCGGCCGCTTGCGCCTGCCAGCCCGGCACGCGTTGTTCTGCGGCGGCGGCGAAACGCTGGGCGCCGGACCGGAACGCAGCAGCGTGCGCCGGTTCCAGCTTGCTCATGCGTTCCGCCAATGCGCGCGCGATCTGCGCCATCCGTCGCGGGTCGAGATTGACATGCGGATTGCCGGCCGGATGCACGTCGCCGTGCGCCCGATCGGCAGCCTGGCCGGCATCCAGCAGCGACACCTGCGCGGCGGCCTCGAAGTAGCCGTCGCGCCCCGGCAGCAGGCGCGGGTTGGCGGCGCCGTTGATCGCCGCCGGCAACCAGCCCAGTTCCAGTTCGGCGCCCACCGCAACCACCAGATCGGCATCGCGCAACGCCCGCATCATCGACGGCCTGGCCTGCAACATGTGCGGATCGCGGTCCGGCGCGGCCAGCACGTCGATCTTGACCGCCGCACCGCCGACCTCGCGCGCCAGCATGCCCATGCTGGCGGTGGTTGCCACCACGTTCAGCGCCGCAGCAGCCCAGGCAGCCTGGGCCGCCAGGCTGAAGATCACAGCCATCAGGATACGCATGGCGGCCTCGCTCAGAACTTGTGCGCGCCGTGCGCGCCCAGGCTGTGTTGATATTGCAGGAAGAACTGGTTGACCCGGTTCTTGTCGCCGTCCTCATACAGATTGGCTGAGGATGCCTGCAAGCGCAACAGCGAGAATTCGGTCAGACGACGCGTCACCGCCAGCGTCCAGCGATCCGACGCTTCATAGCCGACATTGGTCGTGCCCTCGCGCTCGACCTTGTTGGTCATGCCGGTGATGTCGTAACGCAAGCCGGCCTGCCAGTTGGGCGCGAAGCCATAGACCGCGTGCAGGTAGGCGCCGTCCTGGGTGAACTTGCGACCGAGGCCGATCGAGGCCGGATTATCTTGATGAAAAGCCACCTCCAGATCCTTGCGTTGCCAAAGATACTCCGCCGCCAGGGTCAGATCACCCTGACCATATGCGCCCGGTGCATCGAATTTGTACACCGCTTCCAAACCCCATAGCGTTGAATCGCCTTGCAGGCCATTGACCTTGGCCAACGGGTTGTCATCACGATGATCGTGCACTTCCTGATGCTGGCGACCATGAGCTGCCCAGCCACCGAGCAGCAGCGCATGATCGTCGCCGAGATCGGGAGAGAACTTGGCGAATGCGGTGATCAGACGCGGACCGGCATATTTGGGCTTCAAGCCGCCAACGCCGGGTAATACATCGTCAGGAATTTCCTCGCCGGCGGAAGCGAATACCTGCTCATTACCCTGCAACAATTCAACGCCCAGCAAGGTGTACAAGCTGCCGGTCTTGGGTGTCCAGCCAAGTTGCACACCGGTGTCCTTCAACCCGTGGTCGCCCAGCAACGTAAGATAGGCCAGATTCTGGTCGACGAAATCCCAGGTATGCGGATGCTGGCTGTTCAGGTAGCCGACGCCGGACAGAAAGCGACCGCCGCGCAGTTTCAATCCGCCGGGCAAGGCGCGGGTATCGAAATAGGCCTCTTCGATCTCGACGCCGCCGCCGGAATCGACTGCCAGGTTCAGCGTCGCATCAAAATAGGGACTGACCGTGGCGGAAAAGATGATCTCGGTTTCGCGCAGGTTGAAGCCGCGTTCCAGTTCGGCATGGTCATGGCCTTCATGGTCATGGCTGTGATTGATGCCGTCGATGTGCTCCATCGCCTCGACACCGCCGCCCTTCTTGTTGTCGTTGTAATAGACGCCATCGAAGATGACCGAAATCTGCGGGTTGAAACGGGAACCGGAACCGACCTGGCCGAGTTTGTCCTGACGCTCGCCGGCGGCCGCCGCAGGGGCGGGTGCAGCCTGTGCCTGGCGCGACTCCAGCGCTTTCAGACGTGCCTCGTAGGCAGACTGGATTTGCTGCAATTTCTGATCGAACTCGGCGCGGATCTTGGCCACTTCGGCGGCGAGCTGGGCATCGCCGAAAGCCAGCGCGGGCAAGGGAAATGCACACGCCAGAGCGGTGGCGAGGAGAGTACGTTTAAACATGATGAATCCTTGAAAAAATGGGGGGCGAGTGGAAGCGATCAGCAAACAGCCGTCATTTCCGCGCCGGCGGAAAAGTGTCTGACGAACTGGATTCCCGCCTGCGCGGGAATGACGGCTTTAACGCAGAGGCGGCGCGCGGCTCTGGTAAGTCGCCCGGAACGCGGCGGGAGAAACCAGCGGAACCGGAGCTTCGAAGACAGCTGCAGAATCCACTGCCTGCCAGGCCGGCAGGCTGCCGATGATGCCGGCGCCGAACGGCGTATAGGCAATACACAACTCGCACGCCGGCACTTCTTCATGCGCGGGCTCGAAGGCATGCTCGACGCCATGGGCCTGCGCGGCGAACTGAGCGAGCAGGAACAGAACAACCAGCAGGGCATGCTTGATCGCGTGGTGCATCGTCAACCCACGTAGGGCGGAAAAGCGGACTTATCGCGCCTTCCGCCGCATGCAGAACGGTTGGCATCATGCGGCGGAAGGCGCCGGCATAAAGCCGCCGGCTTTTCCGCCCTACGGGTGCTGGGTGCGTGGTGCATCACACCCTCGGCGTCAGACCGTCGGCCAACGACAGCCGATAGGCGCGATAGCCCGGCAGCAGGCTGGCCAGCGTGCCGACCACGATTACCAGGCCGAGCAGACGCAGTTCTTCGAGACTGGGCAGCGCCAGCTTGAGCAGCAGCCCGTAGTGCGCTTCCAGCCAGGGGCCGAGCGCGAAGGTCAGCAGCGTCAGCAGCAGCACGCCGGCCAGCGCGCCGGCCAGCGTCACCGCGCCGCCTTCCAGCGCCAGCAGCGTGAACAAATCGCGCGGCCGGGCGCCGTTGGCGCGCAGGATGGCCAATTCGCGCCGACGTTCGCCCAGGCCCGCCAGCACCACGGCGACGAGACCGGCAAAACTGACCACGACGACCAGCGCCGAAATCGCGATCAACGCGCGTTCGGCGATCGCCATCATCTCCCACAACTGGCTCAACGCGACGCCGGGCAGCACCGCCATCAACGGTTCGTCGCGATAGTTGGCGACGTAGCGCTGCATGGCGAACACGCCGGCGCGGGTGTTCAGGCCTACCAGCACGGCGGTGACCGATTTCGGCGTGAGATTGAATTTGGTCACCAGCTCGGGCGGGATGGCGAAGCCGGGAATCGGCGCGCCGCCTTGCCAATCGAGGTGGATGGCTTCCAGCGCTTCCAGGCCGATATGCAGCGTGCGATCCACCGGCGTGCCGGTGCGCGCCAGGATGCCGACCACGTTGAATGGCTTGTCGCCGTGCTCGACACTGTGTTCGCTCATGCCGTGCGCCAGGGTGATTTTTTCGCCTAGTCCGTAACCCAGTCGCTGCGCGACTTCGGCGCCGATCACCACGTCAAACAGGCCGACGAAAGGCTGGCCCTGCGCCAGTTTCAGCGGCTGCTTGTCGCCGTAGCGGAAATGCTCGAAGTAGGCCGACGTCGTGCCCAGCACCGGAAACCCCCGGTGCGAATCGCCCAGCGACAGCGGAATCGTCCACGCTACAGCGGGATGCGTCGCCAGCGCCTGAGCGCTGTCCCAGCCCAGGTTATTGCTCGCCTCGCCAATGCGGAACACCGCGTAGAGCAGCAATTGCAGCGGACTCGAACGCGCGCCGACGACCAGATCGGTGCCGGACACCGCCTGCGCGAAACTGTCGCGCGCATCCTGGCGCACCCGCTCGATGCCGAGCAGCAAGGTCACCGACAGCGCAATGGCAATCAGCGTCAAACCCAGGGTATAGCGCCGGTTCCAGGCGCTTTTAAGGGCGAGGGGGAGCAGATGGGTCATGTGCCCGCCCGCCGATTGATGTCACCCATTTCAACCCGCCGCCCGAACCCCTCGGCCAGCCGCAAATCATGGCTGACGAACAACAGCGCCGCATTGGCCGCCGCGCATTCGCGTCGCAACAAATCCAGAAAGGCCGTTTGCCGCGCCGCGTCCAGCGCCGAGGTCGGCTCGTCGGCGATGATGATTTCCGGCCGACCGATCAAGGCGCGCGCCGCCGCCACGCGTTGCTGCTGGCCGACCGAAAGCTGGGTCGCCGGCCGCTGCCAGAGCGCGGCGTCCAGGTCGAGATGCTGCAGCAAGGTGGCGGCGGCCTGCCTGGCATCGCCCGCCCGCTGGCTGCGTCGCTCGGAAAAACGACACGGCAGCAGCACGTTGTCGAGCACCGAAAGATACGGAATCAGATTGAATTGCTGAAAAATCAGGCCGATGTGATCCACCCGGAAACGGTCGCGCGCGGCGGCGGACAACGCCGACAGCGGCTGCCCGAGCGCCGCGATGCTGCCTTGCTGCGGCGTCAGCACGCCGGCGATCAGATTCAGCAGGGAACTTTTGCCGGAGCCGCTTTCGCCATGGATGAACACCTGTTCATCCGCCGCCACCTGAAAATCCGCGATGTCCAGGCAAGCCTCCGCCTGCCCCGGCCAGCGGAATATCAGATTTGCCAGAGACAGCACAGGGGTCGACATGCGGTTCAGCTTACCTGCTCATTCACCAACTCAGGAAGCGCATTTTCGAACTCAGGCGCGTGGCTTTCTGGCCCTTTGCGCTGACCACCTGGGCATCGATGCGGCGCATGTTCGGGAAGGCCTGGAACAGGCGCACATCCATGCCGGTCAACTTGGCCGGCTGGGCGCAAGTAAACAGGAAGTCGGCGTTGAGATCGGCATGTTCGGTGTTGCCGGTTGCCGGCTTGGCATCCAGTGCAGCCGCATCGATCTGCACCGATTTCAGCGTGCACTGCGCCGCCGTGGTCGGCGCGAACAGCTTGCCGGCATCGGCGAGTTTCTTGCGCATTTCCGCCACCGCGGCGCGCTCCTTGTCGGTGCGCGGCGCGCGTTCGAAACCGAGCAGGCCATCCAGCGGCGTCTCCAGGTGCAGGCTCAGATTCGCGCCATCCATCGCGACTTCCAGCTTGGCGACGCCATGCACATGGGCGTGGTGATGGTGGCCGTGATCATGTTTGTGGTCATGCTGCGCGAATGCCGGTGCGGCAATCAGCAGCGCTGCAAGTACCATCGGTGCCAGCGGTTTGTGTGGCATAGGTTGCTCCTGAAACAAGGTCATCAGTCAGTCCTGATCCGCCACCCGCCAACGCGGAAACGGATCATCAAGTTGCTTCCAGCCGGATTCATCCAGCGCCATTTCGTCATCGTTGAGCAGACAGGCTTCAAAACAGGCCTTGAGTTCCGCCTGATCCATGCGGATGCCGATCAGCACGATTTCCTGGCGTGCGTCGCGGCGCAGCTTGCCCTGGCTGTCGACGCCCTCCGGCCAGAATCCGCCGGGACTGTGGTCGCGCGTCGAACCCGCCAGCGACCAGACCCCCGCCCACTCGGGACGGCTGGCCAGCCAGAACCAGCCCTTGGCGCGGATCACGCCGGGCCATTCGGTGTGGATCCAGTCCCAGAACCGCGCCGGGTGGAACGGTCGGCGGGCACGATACACGAAGCTGGCGATGCCGTATTCCTCGGTCTCCGGCACATGTTCGCCGCGCATTTCCTTCAGCCAACCCGGCGCTTGCGCGGCCTGCTCGAAATCAAACAGGCCGGTGTCGAGCACGCTGCTCAGCTCCACCTGGCCAAAGCTGGCGAGTTCGAGTTTGGCGTGCGGATTCAAGGTATGCAGGATCGACAACAAGCGGCCCAGTTCCGCCTCGGTGACCAGATCGGCCTTGTTGACCACGATGACATCGCAGAACTCGATCTGATCGACCAGCAGGGTCGCCACCGTGCGTTCGTCGCCTTCCCCCAGCGATTCGCCACGATCGCCGAGCAAGTCTTCGCTGGCGTAGTCGTCGAGGAAATTGCGCGCATCGACCACGGTGACCATGGTGTCCAGCCGCGTGATTTTTGACAGCGAGATGCCGTTCTCGTCCTCGAAGGTAAAGGTTTCCGCCACCGGCAGCGGTTCGCCGATGCCGGTGGATTCGATCACCAGATTGTCGAAACGGCCTTCTTTCGCCAGGCGCGAGACTTCCAGCAGCAAATCCTCGCGCAGCGTGCAGCAGATGCAGCCGTTGGACATTTCCACCAGCTTTTCCTCGGTGCGCGACAACGCCGCACCGCCGTCGCGCACCAGCGCGGCATCGACGTTGACCTCGCTCATGTCGTTGACGATCACTGCCACCCGGCGACCTTCGCGGTTGTTCAGGATGTGGTTCAGCAACGTGGTTTTGCCGGCGCCGAGAAAGCCGGACAGGACGGTCACGGGGAGACGGTTTTCAGTGTGCATGGGGTTTCATGGTCGTAAAGTTGTTGATCCGCATGATTCACTGATCATGCATTCTCCAGCGTCAATGCGTATGCGGCATCAGAAGACCGATCAACTGCACGGTACCGATGCCCATCAACAGCAGAACCAGTTGCACGGCAGCGTCGCTGAAGCGGCGCTGGCGGTGCAACTCCGGCACCAGATCGGCGACTGCGATGTAGATGAAGCTGGATGCGGCAATGACCAGCACATAGGGCACGGCGGCCTGCATGCCGTCGAGCGCGAAGTAACCCGCGACACCGCCCAGGATCATCGCCGCGCCCGACAGCGCATTCAGCGCCAGCGCGCGGGCCTTGCTCAGACCGGCGTTGAGCAGCACCATGAAATCGCCGATTTCCTGCGGCAGTTCATGCGCCAATACGGCGGCCATCGTGGTCCAGCCAAGCAGCGGATCGACCAGAAACGCGGCGGCGATCAACACGCCATCGACAAAATTGTGCAGCCCGTCACCCAGCACGATCATCGACACCTGCGGCGGATCGGTGTGCTGACCGTGCGCGTGGTTGTGCTCATGCCGCCACAGCGCGGCCTTTTCCAGCACGAAAAACGCGACGATGCCGCCAAGCAGAATCTGCCCGACCAGGACTGCATCCAGACCCAGCGCCACCGCCTCCGGCAGCAAGCTGGTGAAGGCAAAAGCCAGCAGCACACCGACGGCATAGGCCACCATGCGATCGGCGAAACGCGGCAGCCAGGTCAGCGCCAGCGTCGCCGCCAACAGCACGGACAGCACGCCGCCGGCCAGTGTGGCCAAAAATATCTGAAGTAAAACCATATAAAAACCGCCGAGTCGGAGAACAGCCAATGCAATCAAGTTGCATGGTAGCTGCTGACGGGACTCTAATGCAACTTGGTTGCATTGTCAGGCTAATCGGCTGTGCAGTTCGGACACAACCCCTGAATGGTCAACTCGGCCTTCTCGTAGCGGAATCCCGCCGGCAAGGTCAGTGCGAAACTCGGTTGCATCTGCTCCAGACAAAACACCTTGCCGCAGCGGGTGCAGTGGAAATGCGCATGGCCGTGCTCTGCCTCGGTCACCGTTACCGCATTGAAGCGCCAGACGCGGTCGCGTCCCTCGATCTTGTGCGCCAGCCCCTGCGTCACCAGCCAATCCAGCACGCGGTACAGCGTGACCCGGTCGAAATCCAGGCCGCTCTCGCGCGCCGCCGCTTCGATTTCCTGGTGGCTCAGCGCACGCGGCCCGGCCAGCAGGATATCGAGCACGCGTTCGCGCGCCGGTGTGGCGCGCGCGCGTATGTCCAGCAGTCGAGTACGGCCAGGGGAAACGGTTGGCGAAGGGTCGGTCATGGTTGCAAGCAGATGAGGGCATGACGGCGTAAGCCATCGGACCGGCGAATTCTAAGCCGCCTCGCTGCGATCCGGCTTGTTTGTGGCAAGCCGCTGATTGCCTACGGCCTGGCACGCTCCCGAATCCCGTCTGGCGCCGTGCCCGACCGCGTTTAGAATGCCGATTCAACAACGAAGAAGATGCTGCCATGGAACGCGAACCCGACGAGGATGAAGCGCCGATCTATTCCGTCAGTCCGGAACTGGCCATGCTGATCGCGCGCGGCAACGATCTGCTGGCGCGGCTGGATGCCTGGCTGCCGCCGGCGCCGCCACGCATCGACTGGCGCGTGACGCTGGCCTGCCGCTGGCGCAAGCAGCGCGGCGCGGGGATCGGCATGCTGGCGCCGGTGACCACGCTGAACTGTCCGCCCTGGGCGGCGCTGTCGGCAGTCGATGAACAGAAATCCGCGCTGGATCGCAACATCCGCCAGTTTCTGCGGGGACTGCCGGCCAACAACGTGTTGCTCGCCGGTAGCCGCGGCTGCGGAAAATCGTCGTTGATCAAGGCGCTGTTGCCGCGCTATGCGAACAAGGGCCTGCGCTTGGTGGAAGTGGACCGTGACGACCTGATCGACCTGCCGGATATCACCGCGCGCCTGGAACATCAGCCGGGCAAGTTCATCCTGTTTGCCGACGATCTGTCCTTCGAATCGAATGATGCCGCCTACAAGCCGCTGAAGGCGGCGCTGGATGGTTCGATCGCCGGCTTGCCAAACAATGTTCTGATCTGCGCTACTTCCAACCGACGCCATCTGATGCCGGAATTCTTTGCCGAAAATGCCGAAACCCAGCATCTCGGCGGCGAAGTGCGGCCGGGAGAGAGTATCGAGGAAAAAATCTCGCTGTCCGACCGTTTCGGGCTGATCCTGACGTTCTATCCGTTCGATCAGGACGCCTATCTGGCGATAGTCGAAAGCTGGATTGTCGCGCTAGGCAGCGCCAGTTCCGACACAACGCGCGGTGAAGCGCTGCAGTGGGCAATACAACGCGGCGGCCGCTCCGGCCGGGTGGCGCAGCAATTCGCGCGGGATTGGGTTGGACGGCAGGGATTGAAACGGCGATAAGGGTCAAAGCAGCAAAAAACCACAACAACGGGAGAGGAAATGAGCTTAGCGATAGTCAGCAGCCGCGCGCTGGCCGGCATGGACGCGCCGGAAGTCATCGTCGAGGCGCATCTTGCCAACGGCCTGCCGGCCTTCACGCTGGTCGGCCTGGCGGAAGCCGAGGTCAAGGAAGCGCGTGATCGGGTGCGCGCGGCGCTGCTGCAATCCGGTTACGAGTTTCCGCAGCGCCGCATCACGGTGAATCTGGCGCCGGCGGACCTGCCCAAGGAATCCGGCCGCTTCGACCTGCCCATCGCCCTGGGACTGCTGGCCGCTTCCGGCCAGTTGCCGGGCGATGCCCTGAAGAATTACGAATTCGCCGGCGAACTGGCGTTGACCGGCGCGTTGCGACCGATCCGCGGCGCGCTGGCGATGATGCTCGGCGCCGCCAGCAGCGGCCGCGCCTTCATCCTGCCGCGCGCCAGCGCCGAGGAGGCGGCATTGGCGGAAGGCGCCGAAGTCTACGCCGCCGGCACGCTGCTGGAAGTCTGCGCGCATCTGACCGGCCGCGCGCGTTTGCCGCGGGTTGTTCCACGTGAAACAAACACGCTTCCGGACTATGCCGACCTGGCGGATGTGAAGGGCCAGCAGCTCGCCCGCCGGACTCTGGAGATCGCGGCGGCCGGCGGCCATTCGCTGTTGATGAGCGGCCCGCCGGGCGCCGGCAAGTCGATGCTGGCCAGCCGATTGCCCGGCATCCTGCCGCCGATGACCCAGGCCGAGGCGCTCGAATCCGCCGCCGTGCTGTCGTTGACCGGCGGGTTACGCTGCGACAACTGGCGGCTTCGGCCGTATCGTTCGCCGCATCATTCCGCCTCCGGCGTGGCCCTGGTCGGCGGCGGCTGTGACTTTTAGTAATAGATGCGAATATTCAGAAATAGATGCGACTTATATATACGGTAGGCATCAACTCTCTGGAAGAGGCGCTGCCTCAATGAGAGAATCGGTAATCGAAGGGGACTGACCATGAGCAATACGAGCTTCCAGGTGGTATATGACGGACCGGCTTTAGCTGGAAGTACGATTGACGTACGCGAATTAGCACCAGCACTTCTCGCATTTGGTGACGTTATTGAACAGGCGAACTACACCCTCAATGATGGCAGGACAAGCGTTGCCCTTCGCGTAAACGCGTCTTTCAAGAGCGGTTGCTTTGGAATCGAATTCTCTGTCGTGCAAAGCTTGATGAATCAGGTCGCCGCCTTGTTTAAGGAACCCGCAGTTGTTAGTGCTAAAGAAGTCACTGAGCATCTTGGCTTTGTGTATGCCAAAGGGGCGGCAACAGTAGGCGGTGTTTTGTACGTAATAAAGTGGCTCAGGAATCGAAAGATAAAGCGTGTTGTTCTTCTTGATAATGGCCTAGCGCGCATCGAACTGGATGATGACCAGCTTGAAACAGAGCAACGCACTATTGCTCTCCTGAGAAATTTTAAGTTACGGCAAGCTCTGGAGGCTGCTGTAGTAAAGCCACTTGAACGAGAAGGATACGAAACAGTCGCAATTTCGGCCAAACCGGAAAATGGTTTCTTCACAATTTCCAAAGCGGAGCGCAACTACTTTGAAGCTCCGCCAGCAGAGACTGAAGAATTAGCTGACCAGACCGCGAAAGCAAATCTTCAATTGGTAAACGTTGCCTTCAAGGACGATAACAAATGGCGCTTCTTTGATGGAACAACCCAGTTCCATGCCGCGATTCTTGACGAGAGGTTTGTTCATCGAGTGCAGACTGGGGAGGAAAACTTCGCTGCGGGAGATATATTGACGGTGGCCTTAAGAAAACGACAATGGCTTGAGGCTGACGTAATGAAGGCTGAACATGAGGTCATTGAGGTCCTAAACCACCGTCGTGGTATGGCACAGATTCCTCTCGTGTTTTCCAGCGGAACGACTGACGAAACTTGACCGATCTACCCCATGTCTAGACTGGTCTTCTACCAACGCCACATCCGCGAAATTAGCTCTTCATCCGGTTCGCTTTATCTTCTACGGTAACCCTCAATATTCTGATCGCATCACGAGTAGCATTGAAGGCCAAGGAGGCCATCTCGAATTGAATGACTTTGAAGTGAGTAACCGAAACGGGCCACCGTTCGGTTAGCTCGTTTTTCTCGACCAGCATCATACAACTGCTTTATATCGATATGGTCGTTCGGGACGCTACATCTAATCATCGAACGAATGCGGTATTATTTGCAGCATTGCCGCGTCACGCTGAACCTGCTGCCGGGTTAAACGACGTTTACTTGCTTACCTTTCGCAGACCGTGCCCATTCCCCGGTCGATGCGTAATCGGCAGACATCGACCAATGAATGAGGAGTTTGGCATGTCTGTTTCGACGTATTTCATTTCCGAATCCGCCCTGCGCACTCTGAAGCGGGATGCACAGCGTGCCGTGAGCGGCATTTCTTCTTCCCATCTCAGCGAAGGTATTGCAGCGGCTCTTGGGTACAAGACCCACGCAGCTCTGCGTGCAGCACTCGATGGAAATCCAACCGCAGAAGCGCAGAAGCCAAGCAATGCCCGGTTGGTGCAGCGTCTGAACCAATTTGGCTATGATGTCCCCGGCGACCTGAAGCTACTGCCAGAGTTCAAGCGCTCCTACTCACCCTTCAAGAACTTTCCCCTGAGAACGAAGCATGGCGTGCGCTGGTGGGGATGGCGCAACCTGATGGTGTCCGCGATAAACGCTGGTCTTGAACAGCGTCTCTTCGGATTGTCTCCGAGCGAAAACTGGTGGCCTGGCAGTGCGCCAGACAGTCATGAATGCGCGCGCCATACATATCACTTTTTGTTTGACTCAGCACTACCGGCAGTCGCCAGCGTAAACGCCATTAGTGGCGATGAGCTTTCCATCAGTGTCATTCTCAAGCCAAAGAGGGCTGATATCCTTCCTGAATGGTATTGCGGCCTCAGTGACGGCGATTCACTGGCACATGGCTGGCTGGAACGGCGTTTGGGTGCCTGGATTCAGGATGGCGGTGAGAATTTTAGGTGTAAGCGCGCCATGCAATCTCGTGTTGCAGATATTGTTATCGAACCCACTGGTTATTCGGATCAAGGCAGCTTCATCATGTAGCGAACTCTGGGCCCTGACCGGGGCCCAGAGTCGTGGCAGAATTGTTTTCAAGACAAAAACCCACAACGGGGAGAGACCATGTGGCATCAGTACCCAGATTACGACGCAGAGCTAACTCGTCGCCTTATTTCGGCATACAAAATCGATGCATCTGACTTTCTTAGTCAGATGGGCGAGGCTCTAGTCAAAGCGGATATCGCGTCTATAGCCAAGGCTGCCTATGCCCTGAATCGTGCTGCTTCAATTTTAGCTGCGGACGTGGTTTGTGCTGTATCAAAGGAACTCGAAACAGCTGCTCGGGATGGCATGACGGACCAAATTCCCGCCATGCTTCAGCGTTTACGCGATGAGAACGCCAGGTGGATCGACGGGCTGCCGGTTGGTCTGGCTTAGTATTCGGCCCCGTGAGCTGAGCACCTAGCTTGCCTTGATGACTTTAACTGCGCGACCGGGTCAAGATGGGAAAACTCGATGCTCGCGGTCCAATAGAACCAAGAAGAATGCCGCCTTCGCTCGAAAGCCATGAACTCGTATTTTCTGGCTTACACGCAACTCAAAAAAAGTTATGTCATCCCCGATCTGTTCCCGAACAACCTTTAGGTGCTCTTCGGCACCATTCTTAGTTGTCGTGATGTCGTAGGGAGTATAGGCCAAACCAACTTTGTTCTCGCGCTTTCCACTGGTTTCTAGGACCTGCCGCCATGTCCTTCGGCGAAGCGATGAGATGAATTCACTAAAGGTCTTAAGTTCATCCTTCTCCCACACGGAGAAGCACTCGAACGCGTCCCGGAAGTACTTAAGGGCAACGAAAGGGTTGTCGTTGTCAGCGGAGTTTCCGCTCATTGTATTGCTAAGAGACAGAACTCTCTCTTCGATTGGGGACAGCTTGCTGATTGATTGAGCATGCCGCCGTATCTTTTCTCTGGGTAGCGTTTTAGCCATCCTCCAGTTCCCCGTAGACTTCTTGGTAGTAACTAAGTATAGATTCCTTTGAAATCGGTTCTTCGCAGCGTTCTTCCAAAGAGCGGCCACCGCGCGCAACAATCCAAGGACGCTCGGCGTGAGTCATTGCCTCAAGCCGTTTGGCACCATAAGAACCATACGTGTCTCGGATTTGCTCTAGCAAATTGAGGGAGTCTTCTCCAATTCCGTCTGACGCCATCCCTACGGGGATTGGATGCCAGCCGTATTGCTTGAACTCATGCCAAACTGAAGGAACGACAGGCCCATGAGGCCAAGCCTGCATGTCTTCGTCGAACAACGGTCGACCGTGCATCATCAGGTGCCAAGCTTGGGCAAAATAGAGAAGCTTCTGCACTTGCAAGTGTGTTACGACCTCGCCAGCCTCATGGTCGCTAAGGTTGTTTACGAACCAGTTTGCAACTGCAACGGGTGTGGTCATCAAGGTCTCCTAACGACTCAATTTTAAGCTTTTTGTAGCGGAATGACCGCCCCCTAAAATTCAACGCCCCCCCGATCAAGCAGAACTCCATGCAAAGAATGATGCCATTCGGGTTGACTCGGCATTCGTGCAAGCTGCAAGTTGAGGTCAGCTGCTTCAGGGAACACAAAAGGTATAGCAATGCTTCGGCGAGTTTTAACAATATTTTTGGGTAGGTGTCGTCAACATATCTAAATATATCTGCGCGTCATAAGCTGCCGCCTTGATTTAGTGACGTGCAATACCGCCGGACTTCCCTGCACTTTACGCAATAATCTCAAGCAACACTCTCAAGGTTCCGTTCGGGATCGCCGCTGACGGGAGGCTATGTGAGGCACGGTTACTTGATAGTATGCAACCATACGTCCTGACTTCGCCAAGAGCCACATGATTCATTGTCTCGGTTTGGGCTCCCACGCCCCTAGTACCAAACCAAGGGATCATGATTGGAAGTATTCTGGACGAAGCTGAAAAACCCAAGGGATGTTTTGCGGTAACCGATGATGCCAGGCGCAACGAAGATGGTTCTCTGATGTGCTATCCAGTGTGGTTTTCTCCGCTGAACAGCGTTGCCTTTGTGATCTCTGTTTGCTACTCTAAGCGTGGTGTTTTCCACAAGCGCTTCGCGAATAGCTATTCAGAAGTGCTTGAACCTTTCGCTTTGCGCCTAAGGCTTGTGTACAGTCTGCTTGGTTTGAAGGCGCTTATTAGAAATGACTGTAATACAGCAACGCCAGCTACTTGAACGCATGGTCAACCGCTTGGTTGCGGATGACCAAGCTACGGCTACGACTAAAGACTTAGCTAGAGAAGCAGACAAACTCCTGAGAGATGTCCGCAGCTTTAACGCGGCCATGTCTTTGCCGCTACAGGATGCGGGTAGGATTGAAAAAAATAGTTTAGGGCCTTCTTTGAAGGCCCTTTTAGTTAGTGGATGAGGTTGAGTTACCCCCTCTATCCGATGCACGTTTCCGCCTTGACTGGCTAGGCGATGTCTTCTACCAACGCCACCTCCGCTACAAACAGCCGTTTATCCGTTTCGCCTTATCCCCGGTAACCCTCAACAGTTCCGGTTCCTGGGATTACCCCACCAGATTCCCCGGCCCCATCCAGCAAATTCAAAAGGCCGTCCCGGTTGGCCAACTGGCGCAGCTTCGTGTTGGCACCATCTGGCAGGAGGATGAACTGATCGCTGATCCGGAATACACCGCAGAAACGTTCACCTTTGGCGCCAACCAGAACAACACGGCCCTACTCAAGTCAGGCATCAGCGAAGAGTCTGACCCAAACAACGCATTCACCCTTCCTTTTGATGCCCATCCCTATCACAAGCTGCATACCCACTCGTATTGCCTGAAAGTAGGCCTGTCACAAGACAGAAGCCTAGTCATCCCCGTGATGGAATTGATCCGGTTCTACTTCGGATCTTCCAGCAATTTCCTGTCCAAACTTTTCGTGGGGCCGTTTAAGGAAGATCGGCTCTGGACGCAGGCCAACATTGATGAGTTTGGTATTGCGACACTGGAATTGGCCAAAGGCATTTCTGGCGCATCTGCCTCGGATATCGCCAGGATTGCTTTTGACCCGTACGCCCAACACGCGGCAAAGCTGATCTCCAGTTCACTACTCGCTTCCGGGCACAATGGATCACTGGCTTATCCAAAATGCCACCTTCCGTTCAAAGGAAAAACAACGCTCAAGGTGCGTGGCGTATGGCTTGATGGGATTACACCGGCAAGGTTTCTTGTCTTCCAGATAGTGTCATGCACGTATCCGTTTCCCTTCTTCAACCTGAAATACACGATGCTGAAGCAGCAGATGGCTGGGAAAGGCCTCCATGCAAGTGGCGCGGGAAATTCGGCAAGCCAAGCGATAGGGCGAGGTTCCAAGCAGGGCGATCATCTTGTTAATGAGCCGCCTGATGCCCGGAAAGAAGCTAAGGCCAAGTACATCCGCTCCCAGAGCAGGTTTCCAGACCTGGACATCAAATCCGTGGCCCGAGTTGATCCGGTGAGTTCAGCGCGAATCTTTGTCACTGAGACTGGGGTTGTACCTGATGTGGCAGTGGGCGAAGGAGAGGGGCACACCGGTATCGGCGCGGTCGATCTGGTACTGGCAGAGGAAGCGCCCGAGCCAAGCGGGCATCCCATGGCGAGCACGACATTCGCCGCTTACATCAAGGAACTGGTGGCCAGTCTGCGTGCCGAGGGCAAGACCGTATGGTTTGTGCCTTTGGATGCACGGCAGCGTTACCCGCAGTTTTCAGTGATGCCAAAGATTGTCCTGGAGGACGGGGAAATCCATGAGTGGTGTCACATGGAAACAACCAACGGGCGCTGTGAGCGACGAATTTCCGTCATGAGGATTTTTGATGAATTCCTTGAATTTCAAACTTTACTGGTTCCGGAACTGCCTGTTGGCACTGATTCTGCCGAGTACAAGCAAGCCACGCTACACTTTCAGATTGAGCAGAATGCATGTGTAAATGCCATATTTGTGGCTGAGAAAATCGCCGGATTAACTACTGGAGGCAGCAACGATATCTTTCGCTCCTACTGAATGGTCTCTTCGGCGCAGATCAATGGATGTCACTGGATTCCCACAAGCAGGCCTTCCAAACTTCAGCAATAACAGCATAAACCGTAGGCTTGCGCGGCAGTCGTCACACATTCTCCCTCTCGTTGCCCGAAGGAATGCAAGGAGCGCTCCATTGAAATCGATATTTTGAATTGGCTAATTGCGTAGCCGAGCAACTCTCTGGTAGGCCCCGGTTACGCTTATTCTGTACTTAAGCATTTTGGGACACACTCCGTAGTGATCGGCAGCCGTCGTCGCTTCAAGTTTGTTTTTTACGACATACATTGCTGCTGAATCTGTGATCAGGAGTTCTCCGGTAAGCCAGTGGGCCTCGCCTTCGATATCACTATTGTAGTTTCGCTCCCCATTTTCATTGAGGGGTGGTGCTGGAGGATGCTGCAAGAGCGCGTGTGCGAGTTCATGAACGATGTTGCTCTTCTGACGACACGGAGCGTGCGAATCGTTGTGGATGATCATCCGCCAAGTATCCACAAAGAGGGTAATCGCTGAAAAATCCTTCTGTCCGCTCGAGGTGAAGTAGCTCAGGTTGGGACACTCACTGAGGTACTGAGACATCGGGATGATCGTTATCGCCAAGTGCTCTGCGAGCAGAAGGTGGTCGAGAGGGTCGGTCGCAGACAGACCGATCTCTCCTCTAACTTCGGCGGAAAGTTTCTTCGCATCGCTCTTGAATCCTCGAACCAAGCTCACCCTACTTGTTCTCCCTTAGATTTTTGTACGCGGCACGGACCATCTCTTCCAGAGCGGTAATTGCCTGTTTATTCAGGTTTGGGTCAGCTCGAAAGAGGGCGAGCACTTGGGGAAGCGTGCCCTCTGAGTCTTGTACCCGATTGTAATTGAGGACGTAGCTTGCTGGATTGATTCCACCCCATGCGGAGAGTTTGGCCAAGCTGTCGGCGTCAGGCTTTTTCCCTTGGCCCATTCGGGTCAATGTGGAAGCGCTCACGCCAGTCTGTGCGCCAACCTGTTTCCAGTTCAATTTTTTCAATTCCCTAACGTCATTCAGTGACTTGTAGAACCTCATCCCATCGAACTCCAGGGTGGACACGTGATCTCCTCCGATAATTGCAAAAAAGCAATTGACAGCCTTTATGTCAATCACTAACCTGATACCTAGATTGCACTTTAGCAATTGAACACCTAATGATCAACTGCCTTCGGGCATAGGAGACTGAAAATGGCAACAAATCCTCCCAAAGGAGATGGACACAGAAACGGCGCTGTTCGTGAGCGTTCCCAAACCCAGACCCCTTCGGGGCACTGGGTCAAGCGGGACACCGGATCTGGGCAATTTATGGACGTGAAATCCGATGGCACCCCTTTCAAGGGCGTGCGCAAGGAAAAGAAATAGAGAGGTTAATAATGAAAGTGAATCTTGCTCACCTTCGTGAGCGTGCGCGTAGCGGAGGTTGGATCAATTTCGCTGTTTTCGATGCGCGGTCGCCCTCTGGCACAAATGATGACAATGCGCATCTTCTTGCTCAATTAATAAGCAAAGCACGCGCCTCCAATCTTCAGATAGATCAGGCTGCGTTGGCCTACATGGCTGGTGGCCGAGTTCAGTTTTTCGGCTCCCCACCCTTGGTGGAATATCTCTCCAAAGGTGGAATCCCGGGCTGGACACATACCATCAACGTCTAATTTAACAGGAGAATCTCATGGCCAAGAACAACCCTATTGGTGATAACGCCCGTCGTGGTGCCGTGCGGGACCGTTCGCAAGTGTTTAACCCCACCAACCAGACATGGACCAAGCGCGATACCGGCAACGGTCAGTTCATGGACCAAAAAAAGGACGGCGAGCCCTTCAAGGGAGTTCGCAGGGAGCCGAAGAAGTGAAAGGTTACAGCCAAAGATACCCATTACTTCGTCAAACTTGAAGTATGGCCGGGCGTTCCAACTATGGAAAAACGCTTTACTTCCTTACAGGAGCAGTCGAACTGATCTGGTTTTCCGGCTTCGGGCCAGCTTCTTCTGGTATTCGGCTTGCTTTCGATAGTGTCGTTCGCGCGCTCAGGCTTCGATCTTGGCTTTGGCCTGTTCCATCGCCGCCAGCCGGTCCTGCCGGCGTTTGATCTCTTCTGGCAGAAAGATGCCGTAGGGAGAGGTTGGGCTTGTTCGGCTTTCTCTGCCTGAGCCAGCACATAACCGACTCTGACCCCTGCCGGGGCCCAGAATCGTGGCAGAATTAGCTCCATGACGAAAAGCACAACGGGGAGTGATCATGGAGTATCTACACCCAGCCTACGACGCTGAGTTAGCTTGCGGTCTCGTTTCGGCATACAAGCTTGATGCGTACGACTTTCTAAGCCAGATGGACGAGGCCCTGGCCAACGCGGATATCTCGGCCATAGCCAAGGCAGCCTGTTCCTTGGGGCGTGCGGCTTCGATTCTAGCTTTGGACGGGGTTTGTGCCGTGTCAAAGGAACTTGAAACTGCCGCTCGGAAAGGCTTGAAGGACCAGATTCCAGCCCTTCTTCAGCGTTTACGCGAGGAGAACGCCAGGTGGATCGACGGACTGTTGGTTAGCTGAACTTAGCGTACTGAGATTACCGCCATTTTCTTGCGTAGCCCTTGCGAACGCAGCGATTCCCGCAGTTTTCAGTGATGCCAAAGATCATCTTGGAGAGCGGGGAACTCCATGAGTTGAGCTTCATCCAGGTTGAGAAGGGGCATAATGATCAGCACATTGCCATAATTCTAGTTTACGATGGTCCTCTCGATCTTCGAGTTTTCTTAGTTCCTGAATTGCCCGCTGGGGCTGCCTCTGGCGAATACACGCGAATCACACTCCCATTCCTCATTGCTCAGAAGACATGCGTCAACGTCGAGTGGGTGGCCAAGAAGATCGCCATGACACTTTCTACCGCGCCATGACCATTACACCTCAAGCACACCAAGAATGAACCCCGCCCAACGTTTGCTTTCAATTTTCGACACCCTGGCTCAGCAAAGTAATGACCAGTCCATGTTGCACACTTGGGCTGCCGTTTTTGGACTGGAAGAGAGCGCGCACTTCGAAGATGACGTTACAGCATGCGTGGTTGCGCTTCGACAAGAAATTGATTTCGCTCGGCTTCGACTTACCGCGCAAGGGGTGCCCGACGATTTAACACAAACAGGCTTTAGCCGCCTAAAAGGCACTGCTTCAGTGGGCTATTTCCATACCAACTGGCATAGTCATCGGGGAAATATTCAGCCTCCGGAAAATCGTCTTGCTTTTGCGTGGGCCGCGTGGGTGCTACGAGACGAGGATGAAACCACTATGTCGGCGGATGCGCTCAGCAGCTTGCGTGCTGAGATAGTTTCCTTAGAGCAGAGCCTAGAAGAAACAGAGTTATCGCCTTACCTTCGAGATTTTATCCAACGGCAACTGGACACAATACGGGCAGCGTTACGTGTTTACGGTGTACAAGGTGCCAGACCACTCAAAGAAGCAATAGAAAAAGTGGCAGGGGCGTATGCCTTGGATAAGCCAATGCTCGACTCGGAGGTAGGCAAGGAGATGGAGGCCGGGAAAGGTCTTGTTTCCAGGACGGGAGATATCCTCCGTCAAACTGCTGAAGTATGCGGCAATGCAGAGAAAATTGTTTCCTTTGGCGAAAAAGTTACATCGTTTGGAGTGTCGGCAGGAACACTACTGCTGGGGCTAATTAAGTAGGAATGGCTTTTGCGACTAGACTAGGCATACCGGATTGCCGGTCGCCAGTTCGATATGCCAGCACCAGACTGTGCAACCTACGCAAGAATTGGCCCCTTGCCGTGGAGTGTCGGCACGTTAACTGCCGCACAATGGCAACGGTTGCTTTCCGGCGTTGACATGAAACGCATGAAGGCCTACTTTCATCATCAGGTCTTTGCAAAGAAATGCGGTTTTACCGGTGTTGTAGAAGTAACCGAGAAGATTTGTTGCATCTTGATGCAAGCTTGGAGAATATTCCGTATTGGCGATTGGGCCTGATACTAAAGGCATGCAAAGCCATCATATCCAGGGGTGAAGTCGAGTAAGAAAGCAGGCCAGTCACAAGATTCTTGCTTCAATAATTTAAGGGGAGTTTATGTCGGGAAGTAATGGGGGTGGCGGTTATAGTGGGGTTTACGACGACGAAACGCCATGCGAGAAACTGCGTTTCGAAGCACAGATAAGTAGTCCGCAACCAATAATTGTTGCGACTCTTATTGCTGGAGATGCTCTCGACATATCCGTCGCGAACATGAAAGGCCAAATCGTTGTGCAGGTCATTAAAGGCGACCAAGTAGCAGGCGGACTTGCCGGCCCGGATGCCACGCGTCTTCGCAATTGCCTTGATAAGGGCCACCAGTACAGGGCTACTGTTCGCACAATTAACGGTGGTCAGGTTCGGATTTTTGTTGAGCACATCTGATGACTCTGCACATCGTTGGTGGGGTATACCAAGAATACTGCGTCCATCCACGCTGGAATGAAATCTACGGGTCTGCCGGACGAGCTGCTCATGCCATTGCAACGTTCGGCACACCAGTCGTTTTGCATTCGTACATGACTGGCGATACATTGCAGGTTCTCAAAGACAAGAGCGTCTGGCTAGACACATCATTCGAAATCGTCCAAACGGAGATACCGGACATCGTCCGGTTCACATATCTGTATGACATGGCGGTGCCAGATATCCGAGGCGTTCCGGAGCGGCCTTATACGCCTCTCGTTGTCTCCGAGGAAAAAGTGCTCCGCTTTGGCATGCTTGAAGGCGATGCTGTCGTACACGCCGATTGGGCAGTCTACGATCCACAGAATGTCCGAAATGTGCAACCGTTCAACGCAAACGGCTCAACCGCTATACACCTTGCTCTTGTCTTGAACGCCAACGAGGCATGCAACATGGCTGGCATGCCTGATGAACATCCATCCAAGACAGCCGCTGTGCTTGCGCAACAACACGGCGCAGAAGTAGTCGTTGTAAAAATGGGGCCGGAAGGCGCTTTCGTATGGACATCAACGGGAGGGGAACAAGTACCCGCCTTCAGAACTAACCGAGTTTGGAAAATTGGCTCGGGCGACTGTTTCGTTGCGCACTTCGCAAACGCTTGGATGCATAACGGCATGACGCCAACAAAAGCCGCAGAAATCGCATCGCGTGCTACCGCCTACTACTGCGACACCCAAGGATTTCCCACGGCAGATAAACTCTCGAAAGAGAGTTTTTCACCATTACAACTTTCCAATTCGTATCTGAATGGAATGCGTCGCCAAGTTTATCTGGCGGGTCCATTCTTCGACTTGGCGCAGGTGTGGATGGTGCAGCAGACACGTGCCACCCTTCGTAATCTGGGGCTGCGCGTATTCTCTCCGTACCACGACATTGGTCTCGGCTGCGCTGAGGATGTTGTCGGAAAAGATCTTGAAGCAATACAGACAGCCGACTTGATCCTAGCCATCACAGACGGCCTTGATTCTGGAACGATATATGAAATCGGCTATGCACGAGCTTTGAACAAACCTGTGATCGTTTATAGCGAGCGTCACATAGGCGAAAGTCTGAAGATGATGGAAGGGTCTGGTTGCATGATTTGCGGCGACTACACTACAGCACTGTACACAACCTTATGGGAGGCCGTGAGGCTTTGAAGACCGGGTTGCTACTGTCCGGAGGTATGGACTCAATTGCGATTGCATGGTGGAAACGGCCGCAATGGGCGGTGACCCTAGATTATGGTCAACAGGCCGCTGCTGCCGAAAAGACCGCAGCGGCTCAGGTTTGCAAAGATCTGGGTATCGAACATGAGGTGGTCACAGTGGACTGTAGCGCACTTGGTTCTGGCGACATGGCCCACGCCCCTGCTGATACCCATGCCACGACTTCTGACTGGTGGCCATACCGCAATCAGCTAATCATCACGCTTGCATGTATGCGCGCCATTTCACGCAACGTACAAACCCTTTACATCGGCACAGTTAAATCCGACGGCGAAAGTCACCGCGATGGCACTATTGAATTCCTAAATCTTATCAGTGATCTAACAGCCGTCCAAGAAGGTGGTATCCGTATTGTTTCACCTGCCATAGAGTACTCGACAGCTGAGCTTGTAACCCTAGCGGCGGTTCCTCCAGGATTGCTTGCTTGGGCACATAGCTGTCATAAAGCTGATATCGCTTGTGGGAATTGCCGTGGCTGCAATAAGTACATCGAGACCTTCGCGCAGTTGGGCCAGGAATACTCAGTTGTCGCTTGACCCAATGCCCCGCCCGCTGCCTGTGCCATACGCGCCCTTTGTTTGGCCAATCGGAGCGAAACTGCGGCTCCCCCCCCGAGACACCCCCCTTGAATTGAACTTAGTGACATTGTTAGAACAGCGACAAACTCGAAGAAATTTCAGTAACAAACTCGAAGTTACTCAGTTGGGGGAATTTCTTTGGCTCGCATGCCGGAATCGTAGCTCGCGCCCTAGTACCTTTGGTCCGGACCAAGAGTCCAGAGTGCATCCTTCTGCGGGAGCGATGCATCCCATCCATGTGCTCATTTCCCATGAAGCAGGGCCTTGGATGATATACGACCCGGTGGAGCATTCGATCATGGAACTGCCAGGGTCAATCAATAGCGCCGCAGCGAACCGAAATGAGGCTGCTCGTCTCCTAAGTCTAGATAAGGGCGTGCTTCTAGGATTCGTTGCCGAACCGGGAAAAACTGCTGCCAAGTATGTAAATCACGAAACGCTTGTATGGCGAGACGCTGGCGTGGTGCTGGGCTACATGTCTTTTGTCGCCGAGGCGCTCGGTCTGGCTTTTTGTCCCCTGGGTATTTCAGGCCAGCCGTACCTAACGGACTATTTATCAGCCACTGACCAGATTCAGGCGGTTGGCCTGGCGATCTTGGGTGAGACGTGAATTGAATATCAGACGAACGCCAACTGATCCTGTCTATTCGTTGGCTTTCGGCGTTTTTGACTTGCACTTGCCGGATAGCCGCGCAACAGGTCAATTATGATATGAGCTGTTTTGGGTGAAGAAGCCATCTCATACCAAACGACAGCATCTAGCTCTGACGCACGCACATTAAGTGCTTGGCTGAATTGTAGAAACAACGACTCGAGTTCAAGGTAGTGCCGCTCAACAGTGAGTTCCCGAGGGAACAATCCTAGAGCTTGTCCGATACGCATGATGTGGATATCCAAGATAGCCACATCATCCGCATCCATCCAATTCCGTGCAATCCACGACGCGGTCTTAAACCCAATGCCGGGAAGCTGCATGAGCCAATCTCGCAACTGTTTGCCTGTGCTAAATGAAGGGGCAGATTGGACAAGGGGGAGGCCCGTTGCCAAGTAGCGCGACTTTTGCGCCGCAAAGCGATACCGCACTTGACGCTGCCCGACCTGCAAAGGCTCGCGTAACCACGTATCGAACTGTGCCTCAGTAGGTGTGGCATTAACGAAGGCTCCGAGTTGACGCAGACGTTCGTAAGCAGCAATGCCTACTTGTGCAGGAATTCCATGTCCACCCAGCAAACACGCAGCCACTTCTTCAACAAGCGTTCGTCCTAGCTTGTATCGGGCAGGCTGCCCAGCTAGTCGCCTTGCTATGACTTGATATTGCCAATATGCCGGTGTTGGGAAAGCATCCACAGCCCCCCATTTGACATTTCTGATGAGAAGTGCCTCAGGCGATGGAAGCTCTACTTGAATTGTCCCAGTTGGGGTGAGGATGGCTGCTGTCTGTGTCATCGCGAGTTGCCCTGAAATACACATGGATACGCTTCGTATAGCCATTTCGAGAACGCAGCTCGCTCCACCGGGTCCATGTGCCTGAACTTATCTTGCAGTCTCTGCAACCGTCGCTTGGTTGATTGACGGGCCCTGAAGTCATCTCCTAAATACCGGCTATCGTGAAGAATCTGGGGCGGTTCGAAGTTAAACCATAGGGTTTCTTCTCTTACGTCAGTATGCGTCTTCGACTGAAAGGTATGCTTTTGCCATCCCACAAGCGCTTTGTCGTACATGCTGTTCGCATATCCCGATAACATCACCATGCAGGGCAATGACACTAGGAGCGACAGCAGTCGTTCGTGATCCTCAATAGAGTAGTCCCACGTATAAACACGGTGCTGTCGTCTAGTTCGTGGGTGATAAGGCGGGTCCACATAAACCAATTCATCTCCGCGAAACTCATACTGAGCCAGATAATCCTCAGCTCTGCCATACACGAGCTCAAGGCCGGGCAACTTAACATCTGTCCATGCTGAGATGGCCTTAAAGTCCACCTCAATTCCAATGTTGCGCGCAGCGGGTTGCTTGTGACGCATCACTGCTCCTCCCCCAAGGTGTGTCTCAATATAGACACGATGCGGGGGCATCACGTTAATGACGTGCTGGTAAGTTTTTCCTTTGCCCCCGGGATAGCGCATGAGGGTAATCATCGTCAAAAATGCCGATGATGTCAAAGCCAATTACCTTGTAACGAACCATGCCTTCTTTATCGAATAGAGCAGGGGAGTAGTTAAGGAAGATGCGTATTCCACGCAACCTGGACACCCATTCCACGGTAACCTGGACACTGATTCCACGCCAAGCTGGACAGTCGAAGCGCAGTGACGCGGGGATTGGTTTTTACTCTTAGCGTCCCTTCGTAATCAAGTTCTCAGCATCCTGAACAGCGGACGGTCGACCAGCGTGCGCCGCAGAGTTATCCACGGCCGCCCGCCAGACTGCGGCGCCTCTAGCAGGCTGGCTGGCGGGCGGCCGTGGATAACTCGTCGCACTCGGCGGGACGGTCATTCGGGCTTCCCCTTCTTGCGCAGGGATTCCCCGTCGAGATCAAGGCTGTGGGCCTGATGCAGTAGGCGGTTGAGGATCGCGTCGGCCAGCGTCGGGTCGCCGATCGCGTCATGCCAATGCTTCACCGGCAACTGGCTGGTGATGATCGTCGAGCGCGTGCCATGACGGTCATCGAAGATCTCCAGCAAATCCCGGCGACCTTCGTCGGTCAGCGGTGCCAGCGCCCAGTCGTCGATGACCAGCACATCGGTCTTCGCCAACTGTGCCAATGACTTGGCGTAACTGCCATCCCCCCGCCCGATGGCCAGCGCCGGCAACAGCCGCGGCAGACGCACATAAAGTACGGAATGGCCTTGCCGGCACGCCTGATTGGCCAGGGCACAGGCACGGAAGGTCTTGCCCACACCCGTCGGGCCGCAGATCAGCACGTTCTGGTGCGCACTGACCCAGCGTCCGGTCATCAGGCGGGCGAACAGCGCCCGGTCAAGGCCGCGTGGATGCCGGTAATCGACATTCTCCGGGGTGGCGGCCAGCTTCAACTTGGCGCGATTCGCGCTCGGCGGCTTGCTGTCGACCAGCTTGCCGTGGAATCAGTGTCCAGGTTGGTGTGGAATTCGCACTCACCACCTCCCGGTACCAGTCCCGCAATTTCGGCGGTTCCAGAACTTCCGCATCGTCGCCGAAGGAAAGCAGCCACCAGCGTAGTTCCAAGCTGTCGGGCACGGTGGCGGCAATCAGAATGTCATCGTTCTTGCCTTCGGTGACGGTCTGGTCGGCGGAGAGCGGGCATTCCATTGTTTCACTTTATTACATGCGTTATGAGATATCGCATTGTGTATGTAATAACGGTGTTGGCCTTAGCAAAGCACCAGCGCCAGGAAACAGATCAAGGCATGCCGTGGCAAATCGCGCCCCATTGGAGCCACCGAATCGCGGCCTAATGGAGCCAGTGTGTTGAATTGCGACCTGCACCACCTTTTCTTCGGACACACCAAGCTCGTCGGCAATCTATTTGAGCTTGGTGTCTTCCTTGGTTTTTTCGGCCGATTTGTTGAACAGGGCTAATCTCCATGTCTTTCCTTGTTGTAGGCGGCCAACCATAAGAACACCATGGCCGAAAAACAATCTCAGTTCGTTAATTCGTTCTGTGGCTTGATGAGCAGGACCATCATCCGATTGCCTGACTTTGTACAGCGTAGTACGCGATACGCCATAGCGATCCGCGCTGCACGACCGTGGTGTCGTTCCGGCGATCCGCTGAAGAAGTGAATCCCGCCGCGAGACTTCCGACAACGATCACCGATTCCAGTACCTCGGTCGGCAGCGATTTGGAGATCCGCCAAAGGACATGATCCGGAGAGATGTTATGCACGGCTAGCTCTCTTCTTTCGTTCGGTCAGGGAATAAAACATCTGGTCAGCCTGCTGATCCAGCTTCAGATCGTAGAGATCGGCGAGGCATTCCAGTGGATCGGCAATCAGGAGTTGCCCGTGGCGCTCGAAATGTGTTGCTCGCCGGTCTAGGAAGTGGATCACAAGATCGGCCTGCTGGTGCGGGTTGTCCGCGAGTTGAAGCGCCGGGTCAAGCTTCTGCACGAAGGACAGGTCCGATTTGTGGCTTCCATGCAGAACCAGATCGACCCGCAATGCGCCGGAGAGATCGAGTTCGGGGTAGTGTTCCCGTGCGCCTTCAATCCCCGAAATTGCGATGTCGTTACGGTCGAGGCGCATAAACCGTTTGATCAGGCTACTCGGCGGTCGTGGCTGGCCGCTCCGGTCAATGAAGCGTGCCGACTTCCGATGCGTGAACCCGCTTGCAATCCACTTTCGCCATTGCTCGGCTGGGAAATAGCGCAGCGAGACACTGCGATCCTTCTCGACGTACAACATGCCTTGGGCTTCCAAGGTTTCAATGGCCGCGGCTGTCGTTGGGTAGCTGGTGCCGGCTGCTTCCCCAAGCGATTTGATTGTCTGCGGCCCGAGGCCGTTGAGCCAGCTGAGCAGCAGGATGTTCTGGACGTTGAACTGTCCCACTCCAGCGCTTCGTTTCGATTCGACCGGCCGGTAGTTCTCAAGCTCTCTTTGCAATAGCTCGCGAGGGATGAATGACGGCAGTCCCTCGAAGTGTCCGAAGCGGTCGCCTTTAGCGAGATGAATTCGACCTCGGATATGAGGCGCGATGATCGACTCGAAGAGGCTGGCTTCCTCGATCATCCGGCGCGCAGAGACACGGGAATCTATCAGGACCAAGAGGAAACAAGCGTTCTGATCTTCCTGCGCCAGATAGGCGAAAGCGAGCAGTTCAGCCCGCAAGTCGCGGACATTAAATACTCCTGCTTTGACCTTGATCTGAACGTTCACTATTCACCCCGCCATAAGATGCATCTAAATAATTAAGATGCATTTGAAGATTAAGATGCATCTTTAACAATGTCAATGGAGCCGCCTAGGCGAAAATCTGGATGCCTAAGAACAAAGTGGGCTCCAAGGCCTAGGTGTTGAATTAAATTGTTGCAATTCGAGACCTCCTCCGGAGGTCACTTTCTTTGAAGTCTGGGGGGATGCGACGTGGACAAAGTGGCCGAACGTGCACCGCATTGGAATGAATTCCACATATATTTGCCTTTTATTCGCGTTGTGGCTAATATATGTGGCATGACAAAGCGGACACTCCCCACATTTCCAGTCGTCCTGAAGCAGCTCGAGGCATTGGGCGAGCGGCTCCGCCTTGCACGCATGCGCCGCAAGCTTGCTGTCGATCTTTTCGCTGAACGCATGGGCGTTTCGCGCGAAACTCTGCGCCGCATGGAGAAGGGCGACCCCACGATTGCCATCGGCACTTACGTGAGGGCTCTGCGCGTCCTAGGCTTGGAGAGAGGCATCGACATGCTGGCTACTGACGATGAACTGGGCCGCAAGCTCCAGGACATCGAGACCCTAGGCACGCGACACCGTGCTGGCGATAACTAATGATCGGGGAACGTGGTGGCCAAGCAAATTAGACAGCATTGGGACGTGTATCAGGACGCACCTGAACTATGTCTGCCCGGACGGGTGGGAAGCCTGTTCCGCCATTCAATCCGAACGGACCTCCCCGCATCCTTCGAATATGACGTGCAGTGGCTTCAGGGCGGCCACGCATTCATGCTTGACCCGAACCTATCGCTGTGGCGTGGCGAGCAGCACCCCCCCATAGACCTGCCGGCATTCGGCGTGTTTATGGATTCCGCACCAGACCGATGGGGGCGTGTGCTGATAGAACGGCGTGAGGCGGCAAGGGCAAAACGCGATGGGCGCAAGATGCGGATGTTGCAGGAAGTCGACTATCTCCTGGGGGTTTATGACCATACGCGGATGGGGGCACTACGGTTTCGAGCCCCGGACACGCAAACTTTTGTCGATGGTAGCGAGAATGCCGCACCGCCTGTAACCGACCTTAAGGAGTTGGCTTACATCAGCCGCCGCGTCGAAGAGCCCGGTGTTGAGGCGCTGCCAGAATATGAGCGATGGCTGGCGATGTTGGTTGCACCCGGCTCTTCCCTGGGAGGTGCCCGACCGAAAGCCAACTTCACAGATATTGATGGTAGGTTATGGATAGCTAAATTTCCTGCCAGAGACGACCGCTACGATGTCGGGGGGTGGGAGTACGTTGTGCACGTACTGGCCAAACAGGCGGGTATTGAGGTCCAGCCGGCACGTCCGGAACGACTTACGGAGCAGTACACAACGTTCTGCGCCAGTCGCTTCGACCGTGTGGGGGCACATCGCCGCATGTATGCGTCTGCCATGACACTGTTGGAGCGACGAGATGGCCAGGATGGTGGGAGCTATCTTGACCTGGCGGAGTTCATCAGCGACAACGGTGCTCGCGGCCATGTCGACAAAGACCTTGAGCAGCTCTTCCGCCGGGTGGTGTTCAATGTCCTGATAGGAAACCGGGACGACCATCTGCGGAATCACGGGTTCATCCGGGAGCTCTCCGGCTGGCGCTTGTCTCCCGTGTTCGACGTTAACCCAAGCGTTGCCAAGCACGAACACGCACTCACCTTGGACGGCGAGCACGCCACACCCGAGGTGGAGTTGGTCATGGCGACCGCTGACCTGTACCGGCTGACGGCAGCGCGTGCCAAAGCGGTGCTCACTGAGGTCCGTACTGCGCTGGCCAGCTGGAAGACCGTCGCCCAGCGCCACGGCCTAGGGGGAATTGAAACCCATCGAATGGAAGCGGTAATTCAGGCCTGACGCGCTAGCGCGTGCTTTGCAGTGCGCCAACGCATCTAAACGCATGACGCGATCCCTGGGGATAAATCTTGGTCAGAAATCAGTGCGCGGGTGCAACACTTTAATTCAACGCCTAGCCCTTGCGGCTAGGCGTTAAGTTATCGTGTTGATAGCTTGCGATGTGCCACCCGTGCCTGCTTATGTACGGAACGGCCCCGCACTTACATGGCTATACTCATAACCTGATTGACATGCCTCGAAGTTCACGTAGAATGTAGTCGAAGTGTTAGCCCGCTGGTTGCCCTTTGAGACACCAGACCGGCCAAACAGCGGCTCAATTGAGAAGTTGAGCTGTGAGAGCCGCAGCACAGCGAGGTCGCAGAAATGTAGCTGCGCACCATTGGTTCCTCGCACTGTAATACCCGAAGGCCCCTTTGCAGGGGCCTTCGCTTTTGGTGCTAGCCTAAGCCTCCGTTGGCCCATGCTCGACCAAGCATTTCTGATAAGGGGACGGCAGCCCCTACCCCGACTGGGCCAGGAATGCTGGGGGCATTCGGGTAGGCGGATTCCACGAATATATCCAGCTTAGGCGGTTGGTTCTTATCCTGTTTTTTCGTTGGCGCCATAAATATATAATACGGTGTCGCAACGTCCGCGCCACTTGCAGTTGTAGTAACGGCATGGGTTGAGAAAAAGTTCAGATGCCGAGACCGCAGCACAAGTCCATTGGACTCAATCAGGTCATCAATCCGCTCAACCAAGACTAAGGAATGCTGGTAGCGCTCCCAGGAGAAAATTCGGTTTCTTGGGTCGTGTGCTGAACCGTCTGATACCCGCATGTCCGACGGGATTGCCTCGCCGTTGGCAGGACGCCTTGAGTAGCAGTGACATGAAAAACGGAACTCCAGCCGTGCGTTCTTCTTCTGGCAGCCGCCACGTAAATCAAGCGTCATTGCACGAGCAACAGGCTTAAGGTGGGAAATATCGACTGTGCTACCTTGGATTAGTATCTGCATGCGAAATTTTAACTGCAACCGATACCGGACCAAATATAAATCGGTTCGCAGGCTAATGAGTTACAGGACCTATTCGTTGGCTAGCGGGCGGGTGTCAGCACAGGGCGGTGGCTAGTGAAATACAGCACGTCTTCTGGCAGAAATATGGTCTTAACCAGTCCGAGCCGCACCGCCGGCGACATCCCATCCTTGCCGGTCTCCACGAAGTTGTGCATGACCCGGTAGATGTCCAGCAGCTTCCCCACCATCGCGGGGTTGTAGGGACTGAAGCCGTACCAGGTTCTGCGGTTCTTGCTGGCGGTCAGCAGTGGCCGTTCAAGTGGGTTGATGCTCCGTCGCACGCGCTGGAAGAAGTTATCTATGCCTGCTAGGCTTGCCTTCAAGAACAGGCGTGCCGTGTGGTCCTCGTCGTAGTCGCCTAGGTCCGTGAGCCAGCACATCGCCTTCTTGGGTTCCGACATGTTAGGCATCGGGTGCATGCACCACCTGTCGCTCCACTTCCCAAGCACCACCGACCTCGCAATCTCGGCTTTCATCATGATGCGTTCAACGTCCTTTGGCTCCAGTCCGGGCGCTGCGTCCTGCACTGCCTTGAAGCCGGCTTTTGCACTGGCCAACGCCGCTCGCTTCTTGTCCACGGTCATTTCCTTGGTAAGCCGGACGAAGAAAGCATCAACCCGCCGAGCCTTGATGTCCTGGGCAAATGCAGCAAAACATGCTGCGCGCATACCGGAGTCCTGGTCCGGAAAGAAGCGCAGCTTCTCCACTCGGCGCAGCAGATTCTTCAGGAACTGGAAGTGGCCGTACATCGAATATTCTTCGTGTACCTGCATACCTTTGGCGGGCAGCTTCCGATTGCCCTCGTCGTGCTGTTCGTCGGCGACTTCGCTGTCCTCTCGAATGGCGGCGGCGTCGTAGGCATCCGCAATCGAGTCGCTGAGCTTCCCGCCTAGCGGCCCTTTCGCAGCTTTGGTGGCCATCCTCACCTTCTCGGCGGCTACGGCCGCCTGAGCATCGGCGTAGTCAGCCGCCAGCCAAAGCCGGGCGTACTTCCGGTGTGGATAGGGAAGCGGCGCGCGAAGCCTTGGCCTCTGTGTCGATAACCTCTGGGTCATGCTCAGGGTCAAAGTTTAGGTGCATGCCAAACACGTACCCCGATGTATTGTCTGCGGTGCCGATGGCATGAAGCACCACATTGCGCCGGTCTGTGTCTCGGCTCCAATTGACCATGTAGTCCTGGCGGTCCGTGCTCAAATAAAGGCGCGGCAATGCGAGTTCCAGCAGGGCGCGTTCCTTGTCAGCCGCGAAGGCTAGGCACTGACGGTGCAGAAAGTCTATTTTCCCGTAGAGTGCGACTGCGTTGAGTCCAGTGACCTTGGCGATGCGCCGGATGGGCATCTTGTTGGTCAACGACAGCAATATGGTCTTGTTGAGATGCGTGATGCGCTGTTTCTTCAGCGCGCGGCCGCCTGTCGAGAAGGTTCGCTTACAGAGCTTGCATCGGTAGCGAGGGGTGCCCGCATTTGTCTGGCCAAATCGGTAGTACGCTTCCGGGCTCGGTGCCGGCACAGCGTGGTTGGCGCAGGCGTCGTTGGGGCAGGATGCGCTATCAGCGGGCAACAAATACTTAGCGAACCGCGTGAGTTCTTCGGCCACGGCCAGGTTGCTCTTCATGGAAAATATCTCGCCGCAGAGCAGGCACTTGTGCCGGGTCTCTTCTTGGCAACGCCCGCCAAGCCATATGCAGTGCCGGGGGTCGAGGACAGCGCGCCAGTACGGCGCCGAAACTTCACAATATTCGCTGGCACGCCAAAGTTCTTGCAAGCCGGGTTCTTGCAGAAGTTGACGTTGATGCCAATGACTGTGGGCGGCAGCGCGGGGTGGGACGGAGTTGTGGCCGAAGCCGTAGAAGAATTTACCACCAATGAAGAATCCCCCATAAGCCATTGAGAGCTATAGGGGATTTTAATGAGTCGCTACCGGTTTTTCAACACGATAACTTAACGCCTAGCCCTTGCGGGCCCCTGTTTCGTTTACGGCGTCACCGCCCCCAGTTCGCCACCATTTAATGACGCCAAAATTGGGCGGGTTTGTGCAGCCGGCAACACCAGCGTACCGCAAGCACGCCAGACTTTGGATACAGGCAGACTACGCGGCCGCTTCAACTAGTTCAAGGCTTAATGCCCGGACCACGCCGCATCGCTCTATCTGAAGGCGAGCTTGCACGCCGTGGACAGGTTTTTCATGCGTGACCGGCGGATGTTGTCCCTGGCGGAGAGACCTATTGTTAGTGCCAGCGCGGCGAGACGGACATGGCATGGGTACAGCCCCTACAACCCCGCGCACCTGGCAAGGCAGCTCGAGGTATTCAGGGTCCACTACAAATACTGTGTGAAGGGCCAGGATGGCAAAACCCCCGCCATGCGCCTTGGGCTTGCAAGAGGGCCAGTCGAATTGGAGAAGATTCTGGCTTTTGACCCAATGGCGAAGCATAGGGCAAGCAGTATCAGTCGTAACTGCGGCTAAACCCACAAAATCTCCAGCAGAGATGGAACCCGATAGCTGGCTACTGGATGCCACGGATGTGGATATCGTTATCTAGCGGGTAGCCCTAAAGATGAAGGCCCCTCTCAGAAGAAGGGCCTTCATCTTTGCTGCTAAACTCCGTTCCGGGTGGCCGGCCGGGGTTGGCGCCCCGGTCAATCTTGGCCACTCCGAAAGGAGGTGGTTTCGTTGATACGAAAAAACCCGGACAGGTTTAAACGTCAGGTGCGTCGCTTTATCTTGCAGGCGATTTTATTCGTTCTGCTGATGGCGTGGCCGGTTTAAGCCTCACACCCGCAAGAGGCAGGTTGTAGCCTGCCTCTTGCTTTTTTTATACATCAATGTTCGGTAATCTGCAACAGCCCCCAAGGTCGTGGTTGCAACTTCCCTGCGAGGACCTTTAGCTTTTTACCCAAGACCACCGGTGTTTGCATGTATAGGCACAAGCATGGAAACTCTCGCCTTTTCGCGGTGGGTCATCGGTGCTATTTGCTATTCCCTGACTGTTCCTTGAAACCAAGCCTCGTACCTGGCTAGTGCTTCTTCTCTGGATTCCCAACCTGTGGCTCCTTGCTAAGGCGCTGGAGTTTCAGCCGCACGCTTGACACGATGAAACTGTGCGGGGTCGTCGCAGATGACCAAGTACCGGCCACCCAATTGTTTGCTTAGAACTCCGTGGTTGCAAAGCACCTTCAAGAAATACCGCAGCGCACGGTGTAGGACCTCGTCCGACTCCACGCAATGGAACCGTTTACGCATCCAGGCGACTGCGTCCCAATAGTCCAGTGCATCTTTTCGCGGTGCTGTTTTATGCACAAACTTAAGATAAAGGGCTGCCTGCCAAATAACAGGATGTTCCTCGACTGCCGAGGCATGTCTGTTGAAGGTTTTCAAGACTTCAGGCCAAGTGGAAATAGGGCCTAACCGTCGCTCGAGCCACTCCTGCTTGGCTATAGCCGTCAGGCTATGGAACTGGGCTTCCCGTGCCGCAGCGTTTTGCTTGAGTTGAGCATATGCCGCGTTTTGCCACTTCAACACTTCTTGAAGACGAGCATCGTCAATTTTCTTCTTACGCCGTTGCAGCTCGGAAAGCTCTTTGGCTTCATCGAGCGTTGGCTTGATGTCTTCGCGGAACTGCCGAATGGCGGCATTTAGGGCAGGATGAAAAAGCCACTTAGTATGCGTTGACGGCTCGAACAATACAGAGGCCAGCACTTGAAAATCCAATGTACGTAGGTGGCTAACGTCGATTTCAATGGCGGAGCTACCATTCTTGCGTAACTTGTCGAGTTTGTCGCCGTCCACGAAGTGCGTGAAGGCAATTTCAATCAGCATCTGTCCGTGGATATCGCTGTCTGCAACGATGTCAGGCGTTATGCCGTGTAGCCCGCGTTCGCGTTGAACATTGCGAAGCGTGGTTAGCGCTGGCGGGCACAATTCCTTATGCAACGGATGCCGATTGGAAAGTGCGTCTACAACGGAGTAGCTGGCGATGAGTGGCGGGCACCAAACAGCCATGCGCTCCGCAATCAACTGCTTTGCTGCCAAATGCACGGCGGATTCATAGCCCGTGGCGCAGTTGCAATCAGCAATGTGCCGAAAGTAAGGGGTGACCTTCCGGCTGGCCGGATGTACGGCTTGAATGGGTTTACGGCACCCGGGACAGACGCAACCGCAAGCGTTGCCGTTTGGAACTTGTCCAGACTCGTAGAGTTGACCGTCAGGGGCAAGACCGAATGGTATTTTTAGGCTTGAGCTGGCAGGGTTCTCGTGTGGGGCTGGGTTGGCAGTCGGCATGAGGAAGTAGGAGAGCCATCTCTCACAACTTTAGCATTCGGGCCCTGTGAGTACCTAGCGCGCCCACGGCCACGTAATAAAAAACAGCGAGACCTTTCGGTTTCGCTGTTTTAAATGTATCCGCGTTACGCCCTAGCCGCGGGCTAATTCATCAACACGTTGGCTGAACGCCTTGCCGTCACCGGGGTTGCACCGTTCAGTCGGATCCGGTGATGTTGGATACGTCGCAGTTGCTCCAGCGCGCGTTCTGGCGTCAGGTTTGAGTTCGCAGCGCGCAACCGGGTACGCATGACCCGGTGCAGAATCAGCGCCATGAAACAGATCGAAGCGTGCGCCCGAATTCGTTCCGGTAGCCGGTGATATACCGGGCCGATCTCGATCTCCGATTTCAGCACCTTAAAGCCACGCTCGATGTCGGCCAATGACTTGTAGCGCGTGACGATGTCCTGAGGCGTCAGCCCCTGAACATTGGTCACCAGCAACAGCTTGCCATCCATCATTTCAGCCAGCTTGCGCGCCTCTGCATCGATGTCGTAGCTGAACAACTGCGCGGACAGTTCCACCTTGATGATCTTCGACAAATGCGCCTCACTCACCGCATGGAAGAAGCGCGCCTTGGCACCACTGTCGGAGAGCTTGCGACCGCGACGTTTGACGCCGTCATCCTGCTCGACGAGCTTGCCAGCCCACTGCTCACCCTGGGCGATCAAAGCCTCAATGCGCTCGGATCGCCGCTGCGTCTGAATGGCCGCCGTCGCCGGATCATGCGCAACCACCAAGCGCAAATCGTTCCAGGCCAATTCATCAATGACCTCCTCGGTAGCCGCTTGGCAGCGGATGCGATGAAAGTCTCCGAGCAGATCGACAAAGTCGTGATAGCGCCGTCCAGGCACGGCGATGATGAATTCAAGCGGTTGGCCGCTGCCGAGCTTGATCGCTTGCAGCGCCTCCAGATTGTCCAGGCTCAACAGCCCGCGATCAGCCACCAAGATCAGGCGGCGCACCGACGGAAAGCGCGCCAGGACGGTCGTCAGGGTGGGCAACAACGTCTTGGTTTCGGAAGTGTTACCGTCGAACACCTCGTGGTACAGAGGCAAACCCTCGGCGGTCTGCACCACGCCGAGCATGAACTGGCGAGCGATCAAGCCTTCCTTGGCCATGCCATGCTGGCGCACATCCTGATCGACGCTGACCAGTCCTTCACTGCGGATGGTGGTCAGGTCGTAGAAGACGACGGACAGATCCTGGTCGATCAACGGTCGCAACAGCCCGGCGACCACGGTATCCACTTCGGTCTGGTGATCCATCAACGCATCCATGCTGCGCAATAACTGCTGATGCGTGATGGCCTTCAGATCGACTTCGGGCAACGCCACCGTCTCCAGCCAGCGCAGTACGCCGAGCTTGGAATCCGGGTCGCACAGGCGGTTGAGCACCATCACTCGAATCAAGGCTTCGATGTCGGTGGTATGGCGTGTCCGGCGGAATACCCGGCGCAGTTCGCCAAAGCCGAGTTCCTTCCATAGCTCGGTCAGCATCCAGACGTCGCCCAGGGCACGTGCGGACTCGAACGAAACCGAAGGGGCCGGCGGAGCGTCGCCCAAGGGTTCACGCCCGGTAACCTTGAGCAAGCCGCTGATGACGGAATCGAGTTCGCCGTCCAGTTGATCCAGCCGCCCAAGGCTGGCGACAGTGCGCTTCTTGACTCGACCTGCGTCATCCCGATAGGACTCGACGAGTTGGACGTAGCGGCGGCTTCCTGAGGTGGTGATCTTGACAAACATGCCGCCACTTTATCAGCGCAAATATCCACTTCAATAAAAGCCAATAATTACCATGGCGCGCCACCACAAGTACTTTTGAAAACGTCAGCAGGAACCTGCGTAAACACTGGAGAGCCCGTAAGAAAATCGCGAAAAGTCGGGTTTAACTGTCGAACCCGGTGGCAGGGGTCATGTTGCAGGGTGGGTAAGGCTGGTGCTAATTACCGCTTCGCCGCATCTATCTCGTCATTTTTTGGAAACAAATATCAATTGCACTGTTTTACACAATGTGTAAATATGTATAAAATTGCACTTATGATGAGGCAAAAATGGAGGTTGAGTTTTCAGACAACAACCTTGATCGGTTGGAAACCGATCCACGGTTTACAGCTGAGTTTTCCGCCGCCGTGGTTTCGGTCTTCCGCAGACGCATGCAAATGATCCGTAGCGCACAGGACGAGCGCGATTTTTACGCATTGAAAGCGCTGCACTTCGAGAAGTTGAAAGGTAAACGCAGTCACCAGCACTCCATGCGGCTGAATGACCAATGGCGACTGATTCTGGAATTCAAGGGCAAAAGTCCTGACAAGCTGGTCGTCATCGTGTCGATTGAGGACTACCACTGAGCAAGGTAACGAGGGGCGAGAAAATGAGTGAGAGACAAGCAGCGGAGGTGTTCCCGCCAGGCGATTTCATCAAGGAAGAAATCGATGCTCGCGGCTGGACACAGAATGACCTTGCCGACATCACCGGCAAGTCCGTGCGTCTGATCAGCGAGGTTGTTTCCGGGAAGCGCGCGGTAACGCCTGATACGGCGCGTGCGCTGGCGGATGCCTTCGGCACAAGCGCACAACTCTGGATGAACATGGAAAGCGCCTATCAGCTTTCCAAGCTGAAAACGGATGCCACCCCTGTAACTCGGCGGGCCAAGCTCTATACCCTTTTCCCGGTCAAGGAAATGCTCAAGCGCGGTTGGATCGAGACATCGGAAAGCCTGGATGTATTGGAAGCCCGATTTGCCGCCTTTTGCGGCATGGATACGCTCGACGAAGCACCACGCTTTCATTCCTATGCTGCTCGCCGAACCAGCTATGACGAAACCGAGTCGTCGCCCATGCTCACCGTCTGGCTTTACCGTGCCAGGCAGTTGGCGCTGGGGCTGGCAGTCGGCAAGTTCAGTGCCAAGTCTGCGGATAACGCCATCGCGCTGCTTAAGCCTTTGATGGCCAACCCCGAGGACATCCGGCAAGCGCCGCGCATCCTGGCAGAAGCCGGCATCCGTCTTGTTCTGGTCGAACCCTTCCCTGGTATGAAAGTGGATGGGGTGTGCTTCTGGCTGGATGCCAGTTCCCCCGTCATCGCTATGACGCTGCGTTACGACCGCATCGATAATTTCTGGTTTGTCTTGATGCATGAGTTGCGCCACGTCGCCAATAAGGATGGCCAGGATGGAAACGCCATCGTGGATGAGAACCTTGGTGCAGATGGCAATGAGCGCGGCGACAAACCCGAATTCGAGACCAAAGCCGACAACGAAGCCGCCGAGGCAATCATCGCAGCAAGCGTGCTGAATGATTTCGTGCTTCGAGTCGCACCGCTTTACTCGGAACAACGCATCGTTGGCTTCGCCGCGCGCATCGGCGTGCATCCTGGCATTGTCGTCGGCCAGTTACACAACCGTAAGCAGGTGCCCTATTCGCACTACCGCAAGCTGCTGGTCAAGGCTAAGGAACACATCATCGGCAATGCACTGACCGATGGCTGGGGCCATCACGCCCCGGTGCTGTAATCGTCATTCAGGGAGAACCATCCATGCGTACTCAATCCGAACTGCTGCAAGAAATCGTCCGCAAGTATCAGGCAGCCAATCAGCCCTGGCCAGCCAGCACGCGCGATATGGCGCAATGGGCGATTAACCACAATCTATGGACACCCAGGCCGTCGGCCATTGTCGATCAATGCGCCGACCAGCTTGCCCGTGCCATGCGCGAGGAATACATCACCGATGCCCAGGGTCGCCGCGTCCGGGCCAAGCATGCCGCCGCACTCCCCGGCAAGGGTGGGGAACAGATGGTCTTGTGGGCTGACATACGCACCGCACCGCATCAACACATGGCCATGGCCTTCCAACAGCGCCGGCATCAAATCGTCGGCGATTGTCGGCAGTTGAAGATGGACGTGGACAGCTACAACCAGAATCGCACGCCCGGCCAACCGATTCAGATGATTTTCGATTTCACCTACGACCTCGAAGAACTTGCGCTGGCCGCGTAACTTCCGCAATCAGGACACCGCATGCCTTTCCTCGATTGGGTCAACAAGGCCCAGGCCCAACACGCCACCGCCGATGTACCGTATCACCTGCTGCAATTCCAGTCCGCGCATGGCGACCCAGCGGCGGAAAACCTGTTGATTCAGGGCGAAAACTTGCGGGCGTTGAAAGCATTGCTGCCGTTCTATCGAGGCCAGGTCAAATGCATCTACGCTGACCCGCCGTTCAACACCGAACAAGCCTTCGCGGACTATGACGACAAACTGGAACATTCCCAGTGGTTGACGATGATATTCCCCCTGCTTGAGATGCAACGCGATCTGCTGTCACCCGATGGAACATTGTTCATCCATATTGACGACAACGAACTGGGATATCTGATCCCGATTGCCGACGAGGTGATGCATCGAAAAAATCGGGTAGGCATCGTTACCTTCAAGCAGGGCGCCGCTACGGGACACAAGGCCATCAATCCGGGCATGGTCAACACCACCAACTTCATCCTCGCCTACGCCAAGGACAAGTCTCGCTGGAAACCCAACCGGCTATTTACGGGCCGTGAGCGTGACAAACGCTATGGCTCGTTCTTGGTCAACCCGGACAATCACTATTCCGAGTGGCGTTTGACTACCCTGTCGGCGGCTTTTTCAGCGGCCAAGGGCAAGAAGATCACAGAGTTGAAAAAAAGAACTTGGCCCCCAGGTTCTTGAAGAGCAACTCAACGAGTTTGTTATTTCTCATGCCCATCAGGTTGTCCGCACGGCCCGCCCAGACTACGACGCTATAAGCGAAGCCGCTCAGCGCCTGATTGATCAGTCGTTGGCGGAACCAAACAAGATATTTTTTCTTGAAAGAGATGGCTACTCGGATATGTATTTCAAGGGCGGGGAACGATGGATTTTCTACCGAGAGAAATTGAAGGAAATCGACGGGCAGCTTGTAGCCGGGGAGCCGCTAACCACGCTTTGGGACGGCCTGCTTTCCAATAATCTGCATAAGGAAGGTGGCGTCGAGTTTCCGAAGAGCAAGAAGCCGGAAGCCTTGCTCAAACGAGTCATTGAATTAGGCACCGGAAAAGGCGACCTGATCTTGGACGCCTTTTTGGGGTCTGGAACAACGGCGGCGGTAGCCCACAAGATGGGGCGTCGTTACATCGGCATCGAACGTGGCGAACATGCCACCACGAAATGCCTTCCCCGCCTTGAGTCTGTGATTGGGGGCGATGCAAACGGAATCTCCCAGGCGGTTGGCTGGCAAGGCGGTGGTGGTTTTCGCTTTCACACCTTGGGTGAGCCGGTATTCGATGCCGACGGCGGCATCCACCCCGCCGTGCGTTTCGCGGCACTGGCGGCCTATATCTGGCACTTCGAGACCGGCGAACCTGCACGGCAAGGGTTCGATACGCCGTTACTGGGGGTGCATCACGGCACGGCCTATTTCCTGCTCTACAACGGCATCCTCGGCGACCGGAGGCCCCAGGGCGGCAATGTGCTGACCTCCGCCGTCCTCCAGCCATTCACTTGGCGTGTTGATGGCTGTCCCGTAGGAAAAGGGCTTTGTAGCTTTCAGCAAAAAATTAGGGCACCAACTGGTGCCCTAATTCATTTTTCAGATGTAGAGGACTGTGATTAGACCGCATTGGCTAGGTAGTCGCTCAGGTCACTCAGTCTATGCCCCCAGAAAATAAGTATCGGTGTGTTCTGTGCCTCAGCTACGTATGAGGGCTTGAATACTCCACGTAAACCGGCGGCAGCTGCAACCTGCGTGCCGAAGGTTCTGGCCCATTGCTGGGCATCTTGCACAACCTCTTTGTTAAGCCGCTTTCTGCTGTTAATTTCCGAGTTTGAGGCCTTGGCCTCAAGGGCCAGTAATTTGCCGTTGCGCAAGCCGATTACGAAATCAGCATTGTCATTTCCCAGATTGCAATGGCACATATAGGTTCCGCGCGCCGGCCCAGGAAGCACAGTAATATTTTGCGTTGGAACTAACGTGAAGCCAGATGCAATCAAGATGGCCTCAATATCGTCCTCCAATGCAGATTTTTCATCTCCCCGTCGTTTCGTTTGAACCCGCTGAATCGTAGCAGCTACAGCAGAGGCCAAGCCTGCCGCTTCAATTTCATTCCGGGTAGGCGGAACACCCTTTGCTACCCAGGGGAATCGTTTGGGGTCTAACGAATCCCGCAACAAGGTTGCCAGCGCATCTGCCTGAGCCTGATTCCGGCGTAGCGACGATCTCGACGGCTTGGAGCCTAGGAGGGTAACCAAGTCGTCCTCCGAGATTGGCACGGCGGCGGCGTAGCGCAGGGCTACGAACTTGGCCGGGTCGGCAACCACATCCGCAAGCAAAGCACCGTTGGCTGGTGACGCAAGGATGGCGCTTAGATTGGCGATGATGTGGTCAGCTGCCGCCTTGGCGCTCGGAAACTCCGCCAGGTAATCTCGGAGTGGAACAGATAACCGCCGGGCTCTGAAATCTGTTTTCGAGGCAGCGCAGTCGGCAGCAATCTCCGCGGCAGTCCAGTTGCGCCCAGGGGGAGGATTCAACGGCATTTTTATATTTTGTCTTGCAAAAGCGTTGAAACGGAAGGGATGCGCAGCCGCATGGCTTCAGACGGCTCAAACTTGACGAGCCCGCCGGCGTAGGAACGTCCTGAGCTTATCGAAACGTTGTTGTTCAGCCAGACCGTCAGTTTCTCAAGGTATTTCACAGGAAGCGGTTGCTTTGGATACAAGCCATGCGCAACGTTGATGAGACGAGCGCATGCAGTGTTCAGCACGAACACCGGAGGACGACGGCCCATGTAGGTCATGACGATAGGGGCCGGGGCTTTGAGATTGGTTTTCCACCAGGGAGCTCGATGCTGAGCAATATAGCCGTCAGCAGCCCCATTTTTTTCAGCCCATTCAAGGAAGGCTTCGACTTGCTTCCGTTCGGTCTCGGTAAGCCCAGCCAGAGACGCGGGGAGGTCAGCCACAGACCGCAGGCGCGAAGCGTCGGTAAGTTTCACATCGTTCAACGACGTCAGGTCCGTAGCCTTGGTTACGCACGGGAACAAAAAGCGGCCCGGCAACTGGGGAGCCGTCAGAGGCACGACCCACACTTTGTTGGCGCCGGTAACCTGACCACGCTGAACTTTGAACAAGTCCCCCAGCGGAACAAACCCCAGCTCCTCCGTGGCCTGTAACGAGTCCATCAGTTCCGACCACTTGGGATTGGCTTTTGCATCCGCTAAGCGCACTTTTACGCCACCAGCCAGCTGCCCTAATTCCGCTACTTGCGTGAGTCGCTTGAAAGTCATGGCCATTGCTTTTCTCCCAGGGGAGAAGCAGGTAATGGCTGCTGACACAAGCGCGTCATCGAATACCTTAAGCTCAGGTGCGACGGCAAACACAGCACGCCCGCCAAGGCCATTGCAAAGCAGGTCGCGCAGCGCCTGTCCGTAGTTCACATCCATCCACTCGGCTGCCGTGATGTAACAACCTTCGTCGCCAGGCTTCGCCAGCTCAAGGGTCTTCAGGAAAAAGTGCAGATGCAGCCCAGCCAACTGGCTGGAATGATGCCCCATGGCGCGCAGCTTTTGGGAATACCACTGCTTCCATTCGCCACTGATGCCGTGGTGCCGGGCATACGGAGGGTTTCCGATGAAAAGGGTTTTCCCGGAAACGGAGGGCAACTCGCAACGACGGAAGTCATCGACGATTACCGTCACTCGCTGGCCGAACCCAAGCACCTCGGCATTGGCACGCAGAATAAGCGCGAGCGCATGGTCGGCTTCTATGCAAACGGCATGGGCTTTAGGAAACCTGGCCAGAGCTGCAAAGGTGAAGCGCCCGCTACCGGCTCCGGCATCAACAATCCGAACGTAATCGGATGACCGCCCGGCGGCCCAATCAACCATACCCTGCACCACGGCTTCCGGGGTAAACGTCTGCCCCGAAGGTCTCCTTTGTTCGGAATTCCGCAATTGACAGTAGCGAGCCCCCAATGGGTCTCCGCCTGTACGGATTTGCTTGCGCAACTCAGTCAGCGCTTTGGCGCCAACCCTACGCCCTCCCTCAGGCAATAGCGCCAGATCCTGCTGTGTCGGTTTGGTCTCACGCAACAGAGCGGCGGCGAGTCGAAGAAGGGTCGGCACGCTATCGGCTTGCGTCTCCCACGTCCTCGCTGCCTGCGGCGACCGGCCAAGGCCTTGAAGGGCGCTGCTGATTACGGGGGCTTGGAGTGAGGCCATATGCGTGCTCATCTGGTAAGTTTACGTGAGTGCTCTTGATTAAGCATCCCGAGTATAGGGACGGCCAAGTCACCCAAAGTAGAGAATGTCCTGCGGGTCGATTACCGCCTGCGCCAGTCCCAATCGCATCGCCGGCGTCTTGCCGCCTTTCCCCTTCAGGCAGTAGTTGAAGTAGACCCGGTATATCTCCAAGTACTTAGCTAACACCGCTGGGTTGTAAGCGCCGTAGCCGTGCCACATCAGGCGTTGCTGTCGAACGCTAACGACTGGCCTTTCCGCCAGGCTGACCCGGCGCCGGGTCTGCATAAAGAACCGGTCAATCGGGTGCAGCGTCGCCCGCAGCAACAGCCTGGCTTGATGGTCATCATCGTAGTCACCCAAATCGGTTAGCCAGCACACCCTTTTGGACGGTTCGGAGGCGATAGGCCTGGGGTGTACAACCCATTTGTCGCCCCACCGCCCCATCGGAACAGCCGCCTTCATCTCCGCCTTCATTAGCTCCACCGCGGCCTCGAACCCAGGCAGGCATTCCGCTGCCGCATAGGTGTTCAACCGCGCCTTGGCGGAGGCCACGGCGTTCTGCTTCTGATAGGCGTTGGCGTCCTTGCCAACCTTGACGTAGAAACCATCAACCGCCCTAGTCTTGATACGCTGCGCGAAGGCAGCCATGAAAGCGGCCCTGAATCCGGAGTCCATATCCATGTAGACGCGTACCTTGGGGGCGTTCCTGAGCAGCCTGGATAGGTAGAAGAAGTGCGCGTACATGGTGTAGGTCTCGTGCACCTGCATGCCCTTGCCGGGAAGCTTCATTTCGTCGTCCTTAAGGTCGGACTCCTCGATGTCTTCCCTGACCAGCGCGTCCATATAACCCTCTTCAATCTCATTCAGAAGCGGGTCGCTAAAGCTGCCGCCACGCTTGCCAACCGCCGCCTTCATCGCATTGCGCTTGGCTGTATTAGCCATGGCGGCTTTGTAGTCATCGGCCAGCCATACCCTGGCGTATTTGCGAAACGGTGGGTGTAGAAGGGTGTCGCCAATACCGGCCGCATCCGCTTCAACGGCCGCAGGATCCAGTCCGCCGTCGAAATTGAGGTGGAAGCCGAACACGTAACCGCTTTCGATATCGGCGCTTCCAATGGCGTTGAGCTGAACCGTTCGCCGGTCCTTGCGCTGAGACCAGTTGACCACGTAATGCTGGCGGTCAACGGACAGGTAAATCTTGGGCAGCACAAAGTTAGCATCCAATAAATGAGATTCCCTGTCGCCGACGAACTCCTGACATTTCCGGTGGATGAAGGCAATCTTGTCGTAGACCGCCTTGGTGCCTAAGCCGGTGACTTCCTGGATACGATTTATTGGCACCTTGTTCATCAACAACAGGAACACGTCTCGGTTCTTCTCTGACCGGCGCTGGCCGTGAGTCGGTGTCGTGGCGCCAGTGAAGGTCTTGCTGCATTCCTTGCAGCGATAGCGGGTAGTGCCGGCAGCTGTCTTGCCGAATGAGACGTACAACCCGCCACATTTGGCCAGAGGAACGCCATGCATTTCACAGGCCGTATTGGGGCAGGACGGCCCAGGAACCTCATCTGGAATGACGTGGCGTATCATCCGCCCAACTTCTTCCGCAATGGCCATATTGGAACGCATCGGGGCCACCTCGCCGCAATTGGCGCACTTGATGCCTGGATTGGCCTTGCTGAGGCCGGAAATTGAGTAGTCCCCTGGAGTCGGCGCGATAGCTTTGCGGCGATAGGGCCGCTTGACGCTGGCTGGAACACCAAAGTTAGAACACTTGGGGGACTTGCAGTGGTTTACCTGGAGGCCTACGGCTTCAGGAGGGATACGAGGGGTCGAAGGGACGCCTCCCCAGCCGGAACCGGAAGGCTTTACAGAAGATAGGGCGGGCGGCCCAGAGGGCGCAGGAAGCGCAGGAAATTTTTGCCGCAAGAAAATGCCCCCATAAGTCATTGACTCATGAAGGCATTGTAGAAAAATACTACCCCTTTTATCAACACGCCAAGTGAATGGCTGGCCGCCGTCCTGGCGCATTTGGATGAAGCCCATCCCCATGACGGCCCGCGCGTCATCTACGGCGAAACCACGCGGCTGGGCGAGGCACGTTTGCGCGAGGCAGGCATCGTGTTCAAGCAGATTCCCTACGACATCAAGGCACGCTGATCATGTTCGCCCTCAAGGACTATCAGGAAAAGGCGCTGGCGGCGCTCGACGGTTTTTTCTACAAGTTGCGCACGTCGGGGCTGGAGGCAGCCTGGCGAGCCAGCGCGCCGATGCATGAGAAGAATGGTCAGCGCTGGCAGGCGAACTATGATGCCACTGCCTTGGGCGAGGGCGGCAAGACCTTTCTGGCCGCCCTCGCCGTGGCTCATGCCGGCCAGGCGCTGAAAGACACCGCCGCCCCGGTGGCACTTTGGCTGGTGCCTTCGGATGCGATTCGCAACTGGCTCCGTCTGCGCGCGGCATCCCTTTCGCGCCCTTACCGCAACTGTGTCTGCAATGGGAAAACGAGTGGCAGCCTGTGGAACGCCGTGTGTTAGCAGAGCTTGGCGAATTCGACTTGTTCGCAGAGCCGGTGAGTTTGCCCGGCTTCGTGGTCAGCGAAAGCGGCATGGCCTTTGAAATCGACATCAACGGTGACCGGGTCGTCTATGACACTGCTGAAACTAGCCAATTGCACTTGAACGAGGTCAAGTCTCATGCTGATGAGCATGATTTGGTGCGCCAACTTGACCGCGCCTGCCGCCAGGTGGATGTCGGCCAGGCGGTGCTGCTCAAGTGGTTGCTGGCTTTGGTGCATCACTTGATCGGTGACCGAGGTTTTTCGCTGACCGCACTGGTGCGCGGAAAATATCTGCTCACCGAAGCGGTTCGACGAGAGATTGACCGACGTCGGCAAAATGCCGTGAAAACGGGATTCCAGAAGTCCCTGCCGGGTTTTGCCGCCGCCCCCGTGTTGGCTGCTAGTTTCCGCTATGCCTTCACCTTCCGACCCAATCAGTACCCTGCACGGCCACCGTTTTATTCCGGGCGATTCCGCTTCAAGAAGCACTATTTCGGGGGCGATTGCATTCACGATTTGCGTGAAAAACGCGCCGACGGTAATCCCACCGAGGAATTTGTCTGCGCCCGTGCCATCGAGCAGCATCCTTTGATTAAACCTTGGGTGCGTAACGTCGAGCGCGAAGAACGGTTTTCCTTCTGGCTGCCGACGGCAACCGACTATTTCTATCCGGACTTCGTGGCCGAACTGCATGACGGCCGGGTACTGGCAGTCGATTACAAGGGGGAGCACCTAGAGAACGCCACGGACACCCGTGAAAAAACCAAATCGGGCAGCAATGGGAAACCTCAAGCGGAGGACGATGCTTGTTTTTGATGGCAGTGAAAGATGACCATGGACGCGATGTTGTAACTCAACTTGCCGATAAGATTAAGTCGCAAGTTCAAGTTCAACCTTAAGAGCGGCGGTAATAACCAGAATGAAGAGAGAGAAAATTGGCATACCGTAAACGTAGGTACAGAAGATCCAACTCACTTGGCAGCTTGGTCTCCGAAACAGCTAGGGATGCTAACAGAATGACTTGGCGGAAAGCCATGATCCTTGGGGTCATCGGCTACGTGCTGTTTTACTTCGTCGTCCCCAGCATCATCCATTCTTTTCCACTGTCCGGCTCGCAAACATCAAAAGCGCTGCAACCCGTCATTGAGCGCCGACTGATCCGGCCTTCTGAGTTGGCCGGCATAGCAATTTTGCTCGTTTCCTGGTTAATCGCTGGATTCAAATACTATGGGAGTAGCCTCTGCAAGGACGGTACTGCTAACGCCAGCATCTTATCCAGATTGTTGGCTAGACTTCTGGGCTAGGCCATGAAGAAACTTTGGGCAATCCTACTCCTGACGGTTATCCCTTTCTCCGCGAATCCCGAGACAATCACCGGCTTTGTCACCGCCATCACGGATGGGGATACCCTAAAAATTCTGGGTTCCAAAAAAACGGAACACAAAATCCGTATTGCCGGGATAGATGCTCCTGAAAAGGCTCAACAATTTGGCTCCAAGTCCACAGACAACCTTGGTAGGCTGGCCTTCAACAAGGATGCTATTGCGGATTGCCCCAAAAAGGACCGGTATGGCCGATTGGTCTGCAAGGTAACAGTGGACGGAACCGATGTTGGGTTACAGCAGGTAACGGATGGGATGGCCTGGTGGTACCGGAAGTACGCAAAGGAGCAGTCGGGAGCAGACCAGGATAGCTATGAACAGGCAGAGACTTTGGCGAGGCTGAGGAAGTTAGGGCTATGGAATGACGGGGCTATGCCGGTGGAGCCTTGGGAGTGGCGCAAGAAATAAATACCCACTTTCGTCTCGCAAAGAGAATCTACATCGCCGCATCCCAATTAATTGCATGACAGACCGGGATCGATATCACTGGACAATATATAAATAAAACAGGAGCACGAGCAACCAAATAATCAGCAAGCCTATGGCAACAAGGGTCAACCCTGCGAGGAATTTGTTTCGAATGCCACTAATCGCCCTAACCGAAGCCCTTACCCAAGAGAAGACCTCCGGTCTAAAAGGGCCGAAAGGCATAATAATGGCGAGTGCAATTATCACAGAAACTGCAAGCGTAATAATTGGAAACTCAATCAAGGCCTTTCCAAAGAAAATCAAGCTATCACTAGGCTTCGCCTCTAGATCTGCGCCCCCTTTAATTTGAAGCAGCCCAACAAAACCCAGAAATAAGCCAATCAAGGAGATTGCCGTACTCTTAAACAACTCAGTTATACGCTGCAATTCGTTATTTTTCCCACCCAAAGCATCGCTGGATACCCTTATGGATTTCTCAAGCGAGGCTTCCAGCAACTTAGGGTTTAGTTCCTTCTTGCATTCTGTCTTACCTATTTCTGCGAATGCCTGCGCGTAGGCAAGAACACCTAGCGAACTGCTCATAACCTCAGCTCGCTTATCTCGCTTGTATACCAAAACTTTTCTGTATAGTTCTCGCATAACACGGCACCGCCAAGTGTAATCGTCATTATCGTTGTCACATCCATACACATCTAAAATGGTATCGGTATTAGGGTTATGGTGTTGGTGGCGATGCCCTATGTCTTTGAGGAAGAAAAATAATTGTGACGCGATACTATGCCCCATCCTGTCAACAAAAGACTGTTGGTGGAGAAAAACCTTTGCACGCTCCTTTTCCCAATCGATACATATCGTAACGACACCCGAGCGTGTTAGAGAGAATTCTGCCTCAATGTCCGATTCCAAACAATCTTGGGATAGCTCTTGATATTGCTGAGAAATATATGTATTTAGTGATATTGGCCCAGATAAATCATAGGACTGGAGACGTGATTTTAATTTTTCAAGCTTTGACGCGTAATTACCCCAGCCCTCCGCATTATAAAAAAGCAAAATCTTCCCTGAAAGCGGGCTTTCTACTAGCTCGGCCCTGTCGTCGTTGTGTGCGATACAAACAAAGTTAAAAACACCGTCCAAACCGAGAAAAACCTTTTGAAGAAAACCATCCGCGATATCAGGCAAAATGCTGTCGGACAAATTTCTTCTTTGGCTAAAAATAATATAACGATCAACGCCATCAGAAACGTTTATCCCTTTGGCTTGGCTGGGGTGCTCAGTATCGCCAAATAGGCTAAACGAAAGCCTACCCGAAACCGTAGGAATCCAAGATTTGTATAAGGTATTTCCCACGCCAATCCCTAATAACTAGACCGAATAGCCAAAGATGAATACAGCCTTACAATATAATTTATATTCTGTTTATTCAAACAGAATAAACTAAAAAACCCGACCTGGAGTCGGGTTTTTTAGTTGGCTCGGTACTTTATCTTACAATAATAGCGTCAATCGCTTCGTCTGATAATCTTCCTTGCTCTATCAACTGACCGGATTTCGTTTTAACAGCTAACCCAGCCGCGACTCGATAATCACGATGGCCATCATGCCAACCGCGTACACTTCCTGTTATTGCGTCCGTAAGACTGCCATAGCGGTCATTGTTTCTTTTATACTCAGCGGAATCAGAAAGCATAACTCTAATGCCAACCGTAACAAGCGATATAGCTGCTATGCCCATCAAAATAATTAAGACGGCAATTATCAATTCATTCATCACCACTCCTTTAACCCAACGTTTTATTATTTTCAGAGATCCATACCGCGCTCTGTTCTGGCGACGCTGATAACATAAAACATGTTGCAAATCAACCTAGCAAACTTCACTCTAGGGCGCACTTATAAAGCGAAACGCAAACAATTGCTACCCTTTGGCCATCTTTGAGGTCAAGTCAACTCATACATTGTCGCGGTAACCAACGTCATCATGTATAGCTAGCTCTCGGCACCCAAAACTCTTGTTCTTCCCAAGTAACGCCTATCCCCCCCTGCTCAGACGCAATTATTTGGTCGGCATGTGAGGCCTTACCCACCGCCCTTGGCAACCCATGAAAGTAAGCCAAAGCCACGGATAACCACCTCCGCCTGAACGCTTCACTGTCGTCAGCTTCCCGCATCAAAGCCAGCATCTCAGCCTCCAGCCGCTTCTTCCGCCGCTGCGCCACCTTCTTCTTGTCCACCTTTGGCAACACAATCGGGATTCCAAGGGTATTCCTCAGATACCCGACGAACCCTGACACCGCAGCCATCTGGCCAGGCAGCTTGTCCAGGTAAACCTTCAATAAAGACTGCCCTGGGGATATCTCCTCCTCAATCGCCAGTTCCAACATCCCAACCGCTGGGGTTAACGCCAAGCGGATAGACCGCAACGTGATGCCACCTCCAGCAAGGTCGGCCATCAAACTATCGTGATACCCATCCAGTATCTTCCGTTCAGCTGATCCCACCTTCAGCCTCGCCAACAACGCATCAGCCTGACGACGTTCCGATTCATCCTGTTTGGCCTGCGCATCGACAAGGATCAGACCTGCACTTTCCATCCACCGAACAGACAGCAACACCTTCCTCAGCCCAGCAGTACCGAAGTGTCTCAGCAATTCCCCATATCCTGGAATTTCACCCCATTGCTGGTCTACCACCATGAAAAACGGGACATACCGGTTGATGGTCAATGCTGTTTTATGGACGCCCACCTCTTGTTCAAGCCAAGTACAGAATGCCTTGAAATGATTCGCCATGCCTGGCTTTGAAAATGCCGCCAAGTTGAGGCCAATTCGTTTGGTCAACACGCCCTTCCAGTAGCAGGCATCACATCGTTTTCCCGATCCTGCCGGCATCAGCCAGCCACATTCAGGGCACGGGATATCCCCTTGTTCCATGCATGCCCGGCACAGCCGTTTCCCATCTTTCTCTGTAAGTAACCGGTGCTTTCGGCAGGCAGAACAGGTTCCATGGTCCGCCCTGGCACAGGCAGGACAAATCCGCATCCCATGGCCCAACCTCGTTACACGGCTCAACCGTGTTGATGGCTTGCCGCACGCCTCACAGTTCTCTGGTTCCTTGAAGAAATGCGCACATGCGCCACACACCGGGCCGTATTGGGTTATGAGTCCGGCTTGAAATCCGGTTTTTCCGCATCGAACACAAGGCTTATCCCGCTGACAGGCCAAACAAACGGCCTCCGGCTCATTCTTGGGTAAGCGCGCAAAGTTGCCGCACTTCGGGCAGACCCGCCGTTTGAACACACGCGCATAGCAAGTTGCGCAAAACCGCTGCCCCTTGTGGATGCGCTCGATTTTCGTGATGGCCTTCCCACACTCATCGCATACAAGGGATGAAGAACCGGGCGGTATTGGTCGATACACCAGATTCATCGTTCTGCCATCTTGGCTTTCCGCTGCAACCGTAGCCACATCTTCATTACAGTGCGGCTGGATTTTGGTTTTGCCGGACCAGCAATCCCAGGTTTACGAAGTGAGCGCCCGTTACTTGGCAATCCAGCGATCACCTGCTGAAAGGCTACGGGAAACGGTTGGGGTGATATCCGTAATGTTTGAACACCCAGGGATGCCCCTTTGGCTGCATCCAGAAATGCATCCGGCCCAGCCATCACCAACCGCCAGGCATCGGCGAGAAATAGCTCACGATTTCGTACCGAACTGGCTTCCAACAGCAAGCCTATAGATTGCTGGGGAATCTGCTCAGCATCCACACCCAAGGTTTTCAGAGCCAGGCCCAGCCTTTCTGGTCGAACCGCAACAACCCTTCGGATCAAACCTACAAAATAGCGGATCTGGCAAAACCACTCGGAAACACTCAGTTGGGTCTTGCCGTAATAGCCGTGTCCATCCCGAATGACTGCATCACTCATAACCTGGAGTTTCAAGGCGTCTTCATTTGCTTGAGTGGCGGTGGCCGCTCGTAAATCGGCTTTACATGAAAAACAGACAGCCATTCCGCCATCCATCGCGGTTAACCGGTGCGGCTCTACTGGAGCATGACATGCTGGGCAATCATCCAGCAGACCACATTGATGTCTGACACATTCGGTATGCCATGCAAATCGCCAGTTCAATCGGTAGTACGGTTTCTGATCTTCTGCCAAGCAGTGCGGGCAGAACTGCAAACCACCATGACGTTTCCGGTTACGACTGCCCAGAGTTAGCATCCAGGGCCAGAGGGCGCTTTCTGGACGGATATCCGGTGATATGGCCGATGCGACTGGCCACAACATGGATGCTTCAAAGGCGGCAGCGGGGATTCCTGCTACTTGGGAAAGGGGATGTAACCTGTCCGGGCTGACGCCACGATCCAGGTCTACCGTCCACGCTCGCAATTTGGGCCACAAATCCCCAGTCAAAACCAAGGGATCGCAACCTTGGTTCAACGCAGCCCGAACCAACCAGGCAGAAAACAGCTCATCCGGTTGCAGGCAGATTGGTGCCTGCCATCCAGGATTTAGATAGCCACTTCCCGGATGCCACGCGTGGGCTTGAGCCATGCCTTCCTCTCGATTATTTCTTTGGTTATCTGCTCCTTGCCAGTCTTGATCGCCTCAATGGCGCACTCCACCAGAAGCCGATGGGTGTTCCCGGTATTCCCGCCGGAAATCGTGTGAATGGGAGTGGCGAGCTCGGGTATGTGAAGCTTTGATGGCTGTTTCAGGGGCAGGACCTTTTCAAACCCTGCCAGGAGTCTCTGAAAATCCTGGTTCAGCAACCAACTCGGCAATTCCACAACATCAAAACGGCTGGCGTGCTGGGCGTCGGTATGCAGAACCCTGACGGCTTCGCGCGTACCAACGCCAACAACCGGGATACACACCTCATTGCACAGCGTCTTGATCGCATTCATCACCTCCCGCTGTTTGATCGCCGACCCAGTAAGCAAAGAGTGAAACTCATCTATTACTAATAGCTGGGTATGGCACTGACGAAGTAGATGAATGACCTGATATCGAAGCTTCGAAACAGGATCAGTCGCGCGGTAAGGCGTCATGAACCGTTCAAGGATGGATATGTACAACCCCTTTTCGTCAGCGCTGGGCGGGGCTTCGGCCAGGACGATGGGCTTAACGGGATCTCCTTCTTCATTGACGTAACCTTGACCATGCTGGTCGTTGAATCGGCGGATGAGGGTGGTTTTGCCATTATTGGATTCCCCGACGATCAGGAGATTGGGCATACGAGGCCGTTTTGGCTTGTTCATCAAGCCTTGAAGCGTTTCCAGAATTTCCTGGGCCACCTTGTAGGCAATCCATCGAGGCTGATCCATGAACGCGATGCGTTCCTTGTCCGTCATTCCCAGTACATGCCGGTGATCTGGATGGATGTGCTCATATTTGTTCGTGGACATTCTCATTCAATCTCCCCAAATGGCTCTACATCACCGTCAATAAGGCCACCAGCCTGCTCTGACGGCGCCACGGGCAGTGGTCCGGCAACCTGCAATGGATTTGTTGGCGAAATTCCCTTGGCATGCTCTTTCCGCCGCTGAGCCTGACGACGAGCCTTTTTGGTTTTTTCTTTGGACTCTTCGACCTGTGCGCGCAATTCAGTGAGTGACTGCAAGACCCGATGCGGCTTGGCGCTTTTTTCACCCTCCCGCTTGAGTTTTTCCTTAGCCTGCTGAAATTCCCAAATACTCAAAGACGGGATGGATTGGTCTGCTGTGGGTATCTGGAAGTATTCCTTCAATATGGGATCGAAGAACCAGACTACCCGGATGTCACGCGGGTCTCGCCGAAAAATGAATTTCCGTTTCTTGCCGCTTTCAGGGTCAATCGCATTGATAAAAGGCCGCAATGACTCAGCGTAGTAAGTCACCCCATCGATGGTTACACCAAATGCCTGGACAGACCGGTTGAATGCCGGAAGGAAATCCAGCAAAACAGTCGAGTTGTTTGCTGGTTTGGGCGGAACCCCTATTCCTGGCTCATTCCCATCACCAAGAATGCCTATCTCCCACTTGCGGATAGGAGACATACCAAGCGATGAATGAACTCGCTGGTGGTAAACCTTGCAAATCAAACCCACCAGCCACGCCTCAAATTCGGATGCGGTCATGACGGCGTTTTTTTCCGAGTCATAACCTTCCCGGTGTTTGACTGCTGAAAAGGTTGTTCCAGGTAATGCGTGAATCTCTCTCAGGATCGTGCCCAATATTCTTTCAATATGCCCTCCGAAGTTGGGCCGCTTAACCGGCCTGAACTCAAGGTTGATGCCATACATTTCGCATGATCGCTGGAAGTTGTTTGATCTGAAGTCGGCCCCGTTATCGACATAGATCTTTTTTGGCACACCCCATACCGGCCAATCGGCATCCACTTTATGTAATAGGAGCCATTCCTGCTTTGGCAGGATCGAGTGGGCCACGCACATGGCCACGGATGTTTCTGAGGGTGGATCAAACGACAGGTAGTAACCAATAATCATCCGGCTATAAACATCCATGGCCAGGGTAATGAAGGGGCGGCCTATGGATTTCCGGTACACGTCATCTACCAGCATGATGTCTACCGGGGTGTGGTCAATCTGGATGACTGCCAACGGGTAATCTGCGCCGGGAAACCGCCCAGGAACCGGCACAAACTTGTTCTTTGCCCTCTCGCGAAAACCCCGGCCCCTCAGAAAATCTCTCTCTGGAATAGCTGCCAGTCTGGCTCTGACTGTTCCAGGGCTGGGTGCCTGGATACCCAAAGATAAACACCGCCTTTGGACTTCCACAATGGCTTTCTGGCCCGTAGGCCTCTGTGGCGTGAGATAGGTATCCCGTATAACATCCTGCACGATGGATTCGGCCTGATGGGATATTCTGAAGTTGTGATTCTTCCAGCCTCGCTTGAACGGGATGAGTGAAGACAAATCCGATACCGATTTGTAACGGCGCAGCCAGCGATAAATCGTTGCCTGATTAACCCCTGCGACAAGTGCTTGTTGCTTCACGATCGCCTTACCTGGCGAATCTAAAATCAACAAAGGCTCAATTGCTCGATAGCGCTGATTGGCTATCCGCCAGTCCTCATCCAAGATGGCATCAATATCCTGTGCAGATGCCACATTCTTTTCGTCAATGGGCTCAACATCGGTAATGCTCAAGATTGTCGGTCGACCAGTCTCCACGTCATCTGCTACAAGGGTTTCGAAATCCACCACACGGACAATCCGGAAGGTGGAATTCCCCTGCTTGACTAGATTTCCAACCCTCAAATCCACGTGTTTTCGGGTTACGGGCATCCCTTTTGGGACTTCACGGTTTGAATCGTCATCAGCCATGGTTTGAAATCCATAACAAGGTTTCACCTGACAAGGGCTTGGTCATATCGCAGTCCAACCGGCCTACCGACAGAAGGTGCCACAGATAAGCCTGGTCAGATGGCGCAACCGCCCCGGCTTGAAGGCAACCTTGAGCAACGACTTTCGCCATCAAATTTGATGTCTGCATGACAGCGGGTTGCATGCGTGTGTACCTTTCCAACCAGTTCAGGTTTGCCAAGGTTTGGTCCCGGATGCGGGTTTCATCTTGTATGTGAAAGACCCAACCCCGTTCGCTTGCATATCGCCAGGCCGCCTTCCACTTGGGCAACCATTCCCGCCAATGCGCTCGCCATTCTGATTCAGGCTTTACTTCGACCAACCAAGGCCTTTGGTTGCTGTATGAAATATGGAAGTCTGGGGTGTAGGGGTAGTTCTGACCGTTGTTGGCTTTGAAGGTAAGCTGGCAGGGTTGCGGGGTTACATTGAGCACATGACGGTCATGCTCAAGCTTGATCAAGAAGTCCCGTTCCAGAGTGGACTCGTAGGGGATAGCCGTCTTTCCACGGAGCATGTACACGCCAGAAACACTTCGACGGGTTGGGCGAATCTTCCTGACCTGCTTGACTTGGTTAACCATGGCCTCCACCGTAAAACGCAGTCGCAGCTATTACTGGCAAAATAGAATCGTGTCGCAGCTAATCTTAGTACAACCGTCGCATTTATTCCTGCATTTTCTTCCCTAACTCATTGATTATCCGTTATGTCAGTTGCATCAATTTCTGAAAGTCACAGCGGCAATCCGCCGCGTCCAGGGGAAATCAGCCAGGCCACACATGGCGTGCTGTTTCTCGATGAACTGCCGGAGTTCGATCGCAAGGCGCTGGAGGTGCTGCGCGAACCGCTGGAAGCCGGCCGCATCACCATCTCGCGCGCGGCGCGGCAGGCGGATTTTCCGGCGCGGTTTCAGCTCATCGCGGCGATGAACCCCTGTCCATGCGGTTATCTCGGGCACCCGAGCAATCAATGCCGGTGCTCGCCGGAACAGGTAGCGCGCTATCGTGGACGCATTTCCGGGCCGCTGCTCGATCGCATCGATCTGCATATCGAGGTCGCGGCGCTGCCCGAGAGCGAGATGACCAGCACCACCGACGGCGAAACTTCCGCCGCCGTCAGACAGCGGGTGACCGCAGCACGTACGCGGCAGCTCGAACGCCAGGGCACGCCGAATGCGCAACTCGCCGGCAAGCAGATCGATTTGCATTGCCATACCGATGCGGCCGGCTTGACGCTGTTGAAACAGGCCATAACGCGCCTCAACTTATCGGCGCGTGCATACCATCGTATCCTGCGGGTGGCGCGCAGCATCGCCGACCTGGCCGACACCGAGCAGATCAACGCCGCGCAGATCGCCGAAGCGGTGCAATATCGGCGCGGTATTCGTTCCTGAAGGACATCCACATGCAAACCCATCCGGCACAGGCTTTGGCCAGTTGGCATGAAGAAAAGCGATCCGCCTGGCTCTACCGGGTGGTTTCCGACGCCGAATCCGGTTCGACGCGGCAGGTGTTGTTTCTCGAACTGGCCAAGTCCGCCGATGGTCAGGCCCGACTTTGGGAAGCGGAACTGCACAAGCTGGGCATGCTGCCGCCTGGCGACTTCAAACCCGACCTGCGCGCGCGGCTGATCGCCCGGCTGATTTCACGCTTCGGCGTACGGCCGCTCAAAGGTATCCTGGCCGCGATGAAAGTCCGCGGCATGAGCTTGTATGCCGGCCCGCAGCCGCATGGCACGCCGACCAACCTGGAGCAGATGCGCGGCGAAGGACACAAGAATTCCGGCAGCGGCACGCTGCGCGCAGGGGTGTTCGGCGTCAACGACGGGCTGATCTCCAACGCCAGCCTGATCCTCGGTGTCGCCGGCGCCGGCGTGGCGACCGACATGATTCTGCTGTCCGGCGTGGCGGGGTTGCTGGCCGGCGCTTTCTCGATGGCGGCCGGCGAATATGTATCGATGCGTTCGCAACGGGAATTCCACGAGTACCAGATCGCCCTCGAACGCCAGGAACTGGATCAGTATCCGGGCGAAGAGGCGGCCGAGCTTGCCTTGATCTATCAAGCCAAAGGCGTCGGCGTCGACGAAGCCCAACGCATGGCGCAAGCGCTGATCGCCGACCCGGACCGCGCGCTGGACACGCTGGCCCGCGAGGAACTGGGGCTGAATCCGGACGAACTGGGCTCGCCGTGGGGCGCTGCGATCAGCTCATTTCTGGCGTTCAGCGTCGGCGCCTTCGTGCCGCTGCTGCCCTACCTGCTGCTGTCCGGTCCGCATGCCTTGTATGGCGTGCTGGCGGCGACCGGCATCTGTTTGTTCGGGGTCGGCGCGGCGCTCAGCCTGTTCACCGGGCTGAACGCCATGCTCGGCGGCTTGCGCATGCTGTTCATCGGAGCGGCAGCCGGCACGGCTACCTGGTTGATCGGCAAGGGTCTGGGCATCGTGCTGGGCTAAGGCCCGGTTAGAATGCGTTGCTATTTACACCGACCCCTTGCCCATCATGACCGCTCGCACCTTCAGCCTCGAATTCTTTCCGCCCAAAACGCCCGAGGGCATCGACAAGCTGCGCGACGCGCGCACCAGGCTGGCGCAATTGCGGCCGGAATTTTTCTCGGTGACCTTCGGCGCCGGCGGTTCGACGCGCGACCGCACGCTGGAAACCGTGCTCGAGATTCAGGCTGCCGGTCTGGCCGCCGCGCCGCATCTGTCGTGCGTCGCCTCGACGCGGGACAGCATCCGCGAGATTCTGGGGACATATCGCAGCAACGGCATACGCCATATCGTGGCGCTGCGCGGCGATCTGCCTTCCGGCATGGCCGAACCGGGAGAATTTCGCTATGCCAACGAACTGGTCGACTTCATCCGTCAGGAAACCGGCGACTGGTTCCAGATCGAGATCGCCGCCTACCCGGAGATGCATCCGCAAGCGCGCAACTACCGCAACGACCTGACCAATTTCAAACGCAAGGCCGAAGCCGGTGCCAATGCCGCGATCACGCAATATTTTTTCAATCCGGACGCCTATTTCAATTTTGTCGATGACTGCGCCGCCCTCGGCGTCACGCTGCCGATCGTGCCGGGCATCATGCCGATCTCGAATTTCAGCCAGTTGTCGCGCTTCTCAGCGACGTGCGGCGCGGAAATCCCGCGCTGGCTGGACAACAAGATGCAGAGCTATGGGGATGACACCGCGTCGATCAAGGCGTTCGGCCTGGATTTCGTCACCGGCATGTGCGACAAGCTGCTGCGCGGCGGCGCACCCGGCTTGCATTTCTACACCCTGAACCAGGCCGGGCTGACTTCGACGATCTGGCAGCGCCTGGGTATCTGAAGCGTTAATCCTTGAATCGCCGCATCAACCAACACGAGTGTGAACATGAAAATTCTGCTGGCTGATGATCATCCGCTGTTTCGTGAAGGCGTAAAACCGGTATTGCTCAAGCTGAATCATCGCGTCTCCTTGATCGAAGCCCATGATTACCCATCGGCATTCGCCGCCATGCACAAGGCGAAGGAAGTCGATCTCGCCTTGCTCGACCTGTACATGCCCGGCATGTCCGGCCTGGATGGCGTAACCCGGTTTCGCGCTGCGTTTCCCGACATCCCGGTCGTTGTGCTGTCCGCCTCCGAGCAGGTGGAGGATATCCAGAAGCTGCTGGCGGCCGGCGCGCTGGGCTTCATCACCAAGGCTTCGCCCAGCGATGTCATCCTGAGCGCGTTGCAGCAAGTCCTGGCCGGCGGCGTTTATGCGCCGCCCGGATTGATCGATCCGCCCGCCGAGCCGGACGGCGAACCGCCGATCATCAATCATCACAGCGCCTTGACCACCCGCCAGATGCAGGTAATGCGGGAAATGGCCAAAGGGCTCAGCAACCGTCAGATCGGCGACATTCTGCAAGTCACCGAAGGCACGATAAAACTGCATGTCGCCGCCATCTTCAAGCTGCTGAAAGTCAATAACCGCACCGAAGCCGTGCTGGTCATCCAGAAAATGGGCTTGCACAAGGGCAAGCGCTAATCCGGATATTGCATAAATGCTTGCACCCGCCCGCTGGCCCGAACTCGTACGCACCGGCATGAGCTGGAACCATTGAGCAGCTTTCACCCCTCGCTGACCCTGCGCATGCGCATTCTGGCGGTGGCGTTGATGCCGCTGTTGCTGGCGGTCACGCTGTTCGTCGTCTACTTTACTCATCGCAGCGCCAACGAAATGGAGCAATCGCTGCTGCGCCAGGGGCAGCACAGTGCCAAGCACCTTGCCGATGCGGTCGCGTTCGATCTGTTTACCGGCAATTTGCTGCCGGTCAAGCGCTTCCTCGACTACGAACGCGGTTTCAGTCGCATGCAATCCGCCGGGGTCACCGATGGCAAGCAATGGTTGCTGATCAGCGGCGCCGGTGCAACGCTGCCGACGCTTTCCGGTTCGCCGCCGCCGGCACGCTGGCGCAACGGCCCGATGCTGTTCTTTTCGCATCCGGTACGCCTGCCGTTGCCGGAGGATTCGGATCCCTATCTCGATGCTCCGGAGACGCCCCGCACCGACCTGTTTCTGGTGGTCAGCCTGAGCCGCGCGCCGGTCGAACTGGCTCGCTCACAGACCAGCCTCGCTGCCTCCGGAACCGGGCTGATCGCCATACTCTTTGCGCTGCTGCTGGCCTGGCGCCTGTCAGGCGGGGTCAGCCGACCGTTGCTCGACATCACCCAGACGGTGGCGCATTTGACCCATGGCAATCTGACCAAACGCACCCCGCAAAACTCGCTGGGAGAAATCGGCCTGCTTGAACAGGGTATCAATCGCATGGCGCAGGCGCTGGAAGAAAATCAGCGCAATCTGACGCTGAAGGTGCGCGAAGCCACCTCCGAACTGCTCGGCCAGAAATTGGCCGCGGAAGCCGCAGCCCTTGCAAAATCCCGCTTTCTGGCCACCGCCAGCCACGATCTGCGGCAACCCTTGCATGCCCTGACCCTGCTGATTGCGGCGTTGCGCGAAGAAGTGCCGCATGGCCCGGCGGGGCGTCTCGCCGAACACATAGAAGCGTCGGCTTCGGCCATGGAAAACCTGCTCAATGCGTTGCTGGATCTGTCGAAACTGGATGCCGGAGCGGTGATATCGCGTCCGCGCTGCTTTTCCGTCAACAAACTGCTCCGCCAGGTGGCCAGCCAGTTCCTGCCGGTCGCCGAGGCGCGCAACATTCAGATATCCATCGCCGCCTGCAGCTTGTCGGGATACTCCGACCCGGCCCTGGTGGAGCGCATCCTCTCCAACCTGGTGTCGAATGCGCTGCGCTATTCGGAACGCGGACGCATTCTGATCGGCGCGCGACGCGTCGGACAGGACCGGCTGCGGTTCGAGGTCCGGGATACCGGCAAAGGCATAGCGCCGGAATTCCAGGCGCTCATCTTCGAAGAATACTTTCAGCTCGACAACCCCGAGCGGCATCGTGACAAAGGCCTGGGACTCGGACTGGCGATTGTGTCGCGACTCGCCCGCCTGCTGGGAAGTCGCGTGCTGGTGCGCTCCGAATCCGGCCGCGGCGCCTGTTTCTCATTCGAACTGGCGCGCTGCCAGGCCGAACTGCACGAAACGCGCGCGGAGCCACCGCAGCCTGTGTTCCAACTGCCGCTTGAACAAGCCCTGGTGGCGTTCATCGACGATGACGAAGTCATCCTGTCGGCGATGGTGGAATTGTTCGATCACTGGAATGTGGCGCTGGCCGCCGGCGAAGATGCCGAACAGGTGCGTGCGGAATTGCTGCGCCTGGGTCGCGCGCCGAATCTGATCCTGTGCGATTACCGTCTGCGTCAGGGTCGTACCGGCATCGAGGCGATCCAACTGCTGCGCAATGCGTTCGGCTCATCCATTCCCGCAGCCCTGTTAACCGGCGATACCGCTTCCGATACCATCCGGATAATTCAGGCCAGCGGTCTGCCGGTGCTGCATAAACCGCTGAAACCCGCCAAACTGCGGGCTTTTCTTTCTCATCTGTTGGCTGCGCAAGGCAACAGGCCGATTTCTACAAACCGCTTCGAACCATGAAAACCATCGCTCTCCTGCTCCTCATCGCCGGCTTGATTCTGGCCCCTGCATACTGGATCTACACCAAGTTCTATACCGGCAAGCAAACCGCCATGCTTAACCTGGAGAAGATCGCCGGGGATGAAAAAACCCCGGCCAGCTGGCGCTCCGCGCCGTTCGACCTGCAAGCCGACATGGCTCCGGTCGGCCTGATTCTGCATGTCGAAACGAGCGTCGATCCGACCGCCGAAGATTTCAGGCCTCCCATCGACCGCTACAACGTCACCCTGTCGCAACAGGGCGAAACCGCAAAGCCTCTGGTTATCATGCTGAAATCCGCCAGTTCGGCGGTCGGCACTCAAGCCTTCAAGGAACACCTGCTGTTCATGCAGGCGGTGAAGGCCGGCGCCTATCAGATCGAAGTCTCGCCGGCATCCGAATCGGTCATGAAAGTCGAAAACATGCGCCTGGAAATCCGCCAGAACCTTCAGGAACCTAATCCCGATATCGTCACGGGCGGCATCATCCTGTTCGTTCTCGGCCTGCTCGGCTTGATCGCGATCTGAGCCGTTCGAGACAACAGAACGCGGCAACCGATCAGAACCGGGTGAGGATGTTCTCCTCGCCCGCCAGAACCTGAGCGCCGGAGCCGACCAGCAAGGTATCCGGCTGATGCGCGACATGCAGGTCCTTGTCCGGATACGGCAAGGTATGCAGGAAATGCCGCATGCAATTGAGTCGGGCGCGTTTCTTGTCGTCCGACTTGATCACCACCCAGGGTGCATCCGCCGTGTCGGTATGGAAGAACATGGCGTTCTTGGCCTCGGTATAGGCGTCCCACATATCCAGCGACTTGATGTCGATCGGCGACAGTTTCCAGTGCTTCAACGGATCGTCGCGGCGTGAAATGAAGCGGCGCAACTGTTCTTCGCGGCTGACCGAGAACCAGTACTTGAACAACTGCACGCCGCTGTTCGCCAACATGCGCTCGAATTGCGGCGTCTGGCGCATGAATTCGAGATATTCGTGCGGCGTACAGAAGCCCATCACCCGCTCGACGCCGGCGCGGTTGTACCAGGAGCGGTCAAAGAACACCATTTCACCGGCAGTCGGCAAATGCTGCACATAGCGCTGGAAATACCACTGGCCGCGTTCCCGTTCTGACGGTTTGTCCAGCGCCACCACGCGCGCACCGCGCGGATTCAGGTGTTCCATGTAGCGCTTGATGGTGCCCCCCTTGCCGGCGGCATCACGACCCTCAAACAGCACAATGACCTTCTGGCCGCTGTCGCGCACCCAGCTCTGCACCTTCAACAATTCGATCTGCAGCTTTTCTTTCTGCGCCTCGTAGTCGGTACGACGGATACGGGTGCGATACGGATAGCTCTCCGGCAACGCCGCGTAATCGCTGTCTTCGCTGCTGCCGTGCGGCGCATGCGCCACTTTCATGGCGACCGGATCATGGCTGACCGCCTCGATTTCCGCAGCGGCCTTGGGGTTGGGTGTCTTCAATACATCCGTAGCTACGTTACGGGTTACTTCAGTGGCAACCTCGGCAGCCACATCCGCCGCCTTCGCGCTCGCGGGGATGCTTTCTGGCGCAGTCTCGGGGGTGATGACCGGAGCAGTCTCGGGGGCGACTTCCGGCACGGTCTGTTTCACGGGTGCAGCGCGGCTACGGCGCGGTTTGGCGGCCAGCAGGGTATCGGATTGGGTGGGTTTGTTATCGGCCATAGAGATGCTCCGTGTGCAAAAAAACGTTGATTATCCTGCTGCCATTAAATGGAGGTTATGCAATCTTCTTATGTCCCGAGGTGGCTGTACGCTTCATTTTCCAACTGCCTGGAGCCAGTTAAAAGCCGTCTGGCCCGGGCGATAGTCCATCCATGCCCTTCCACCCGCGCGCAAAACGTGACAATTTCGCGCTTCCACAAGTTTCGGAATTGTCATGCAAAACCGCATCAAATACCTTTTTGCGTTGGCGTTGCCGGCGCTGTCGGCCTGAGACGCCCATGCAGTTGTTTCGCATCCTGCAGTCGCAAGGCATCGGCACCCGGCGCGAGTGCCAGCAACTGATCCACCGCCAGCAGGTGCAGGTCGACAAGGTACTGGTGACCGACGCGGAGCAGGATTTCGCGCCCGATGGCCTGAAATTCAGTGTCTCCGGGGCCGACTTCGAATACCGCCCCCACGCCTGTCTGGTGCTGCACAAGCCCGCCGGTTACGAGTGTTCGCAGCAGCCTCGCGATCATCCCGGCGTGTTCTCCCTGCTGCCGCCATACCTGGTGCGGCGCGGCGTGCAGAGCGTTGGCCGACTCGACCAGGACACCACCGGCCTGCTGCTGTTTTCCGACGATGGCGGCTTCATCCATGACCATACTTCGCCCAGGAAGCAGATCGGCAAGACCTATCTGGTCACCTGCAAACATGCCTTTTCCGCCGCCTTGATCGAGCAACTGCTGGCCGGCGTACAGCTTCGCGACGAACCGCAGCCGCTGCGTGCCAGCCGGTGTTCGGCGCTGTCCGAGCGGCGTCTGAGCATGACCATCCAGGAAGGAAAGTATCATCAGGTCAAACGCATGATCGCGGCGGCGGGCAATCGCGTCGAAGCGCTGCATCGGCAGGCGATCGGGGGCTATGCGTTACCGGCCGACCTCGCGCCGGGAGCATGGCAATGGCTCGCCGCGCAGGATCTGGTGGCGTTGAAATCGAATGTGTAGTCTTTATCCAGTCATAAAAAGGAGTTATCGATGACCAAAATATTTTCGATCTTTTTGGGTATGTTCCTGGCCGGATCGCTTGCCGGCGCCGCCGAAATTCCGGCGCCCATAGTGGTCAAGGTGAATGACCGCATCCACGCCTTGCTCGGCCCGATGGAAATGCCGACCCTGAAAAACCAGGGTTACATGGTCAACAGCATCCTGCTGATCGGCGACACCGGCGCGATCGTCGTCGATACCGGCCTGTCCGATGAAATCGGCGCCATGCTGGGCCGGCATTTCGCGCAACTCACCGACAAGCCGATCAAATACGTCATCAACACCCACCATCATGGCGACCACACCCTGGGCAACGCCGCCTTTCCCGGCACCGAAATTGTCAGTTCCGAGATCTGCCGCCATTTGATGCTGGAAGACGGCCCGACCTGGATCTCCATCCTCGAATCGATCAACCAGCGCAAATTCCCCAATACCAAAGTCCTTCCGGCCGATACCACCTACCCGAAAAACAGCCGCACCGAGATGACCGTGGACGGCATCAGGATGGTGTTCTGGGTGCCGGAAGCCGCCCACACCATCGGCGACATGATGATCTGGCTGCCCGACGATCAGGTCCTGATCGCCGGCGATGTGCTGGTGAATCAGGTCGCACCCAGCTTCCGCGACGCCAAATTCAAGGAATGGATAAACACGCTGGCTGAAGTGCAAAGCCTGCCGATCAAGACCATCGTCCCCGGCCATGGCCCGCTGATGAGCAAGGAACAGGCCGCCGCCATGCATCAACGCATGGTCAGCCTGTATGACGGCATCACCGCCGGCGTCAAGCAAGGCCTGACCGACAGCGAAATCCGCCGGGAACTCGATCTGACCGAGTGGAAGAAACTGCACAACTTCGAGGAACAGATGGGCAACAACATCAACAAGGCTTTTCTGGAGATCGAAGCGGACAACTTCTGACAGCTTCCCGGATACCCAGCCCGCGCGGATGCCAGGAAGTCGCCGCAATCCGCGCGGGGTGCTTCAGAGCTTCCGCCATTCACGTTGCAGCCAAGCCATTGATTACAAACTGGCCGGGTTGCCGTCGGCAAAGCGGGGCGAACTGCTTGACCATGATTTCTGACCACTTTGAGTGATAACTGCAATAGTCAAAATTCAAGCTTTAACTAGAATCAATGATATCCATCCAACAGCGCAAGCACACCAATACAACATTCACCCAAGGGTTGTTGTGATGGCCTGAGGAAACCATGAAGCGCTTGCCCCGTTTCCATAGAAATCATGCCCCCCACCAACCCTTCCGAGCTCAGGACTGATAACCAGGAAGACGCGATAGCGCCCTTTCCCATCGTCGGCATTGGCGCTTCAGCCGGCGGGCTGGAAGCCTTCGAGGCCTTCTTTCGCGCCTGCCCGGCGGACACCGGCATGGGCTTCGTACTGGTGCCGCATCTCGATCCCGGCCACGTCAGCCTGCTCACCGAAATCCTCCAGCGCAGCACCGCAATGACGGTAGTAGAAGCGCGTGATCAGGTCGCCGTCGCACCCAATCAGGTTTTCGTCATCCCGCCCAACCGCGAGATGAGCATCATCGATGGCGTGCTGCAGGTGAACATGCCGCTACAGCCGCGTGGCCAGCGCATGCCGATCGACGATTTTCTGCGTGCGCTGGCCAAAGATCAGGCGGAACGCGCCATCGGCATCATCCTCTCCTGCACCGCCACCGACGGCACACTGGGCCTGCGCTCCATCGCCGCCGGTTACGCCCACCCATGTCCTGCCGGTCGAGGAAATGCAGGCGATGCTGCTGCAGTAACCAGGCATTACGCCTACCGCCTCGGTCTGCCAGGCGCCCAGCCCGAGAAAACCCTCAGCGGCATCAACCAGATCCTGCAGCAACTGCGCAGCGCCACCGGCCACGATTTCTCGCTTTACAAGAAAAGCACCATCGGCCGCCGCATCAAGCGACGAATGGTGCAGCACACCATCGACGGTCTGGCGAACTGACACTTTCGACCCTTTGTTGCCATTCGGATCAAAGGATTTGAACGGCAAGTTACGGGGTATTTCCGTCATCCATGAAGAATTCTGCGGGGTAACAGACCCGCACCACTCCACCTAAACGATTTTGATCTGGATGCCTTGGGCGTGCCTGATGTGATAACAGGAGAGCATTGAATGAAAGCCACGGTCGAGCGGTACTCAATGGAATTCCGGCAGAAAAAGTTTTCCACCGACAGCTTACGGTAGCCAGGTCGAACCACTGCTCTCGGCAAGCTGGCGGATGTGCACAGCGTTACCCTCCCGAATTTTGCAGCGGTTTACTACAGCGTTTTGTCCAGCCACTCTCGCACCAGCGTGGTCACCTCGACTTCCTTGCCATCGTAGAAATGACCGGTGGCGGGCAACATGCGTTGCACCGATGCGGGATGAACCAGGGTCCGCTTGCGGGCATCAACCAGATGCAATACCGGCATGTGGTCATCTTCCGTATAAATATCGAGCACCGGCACGGACACGTCCTTGAAATCGTCAAAGCCCATCGACAATGCAGCCCAGGCCTGCAATGGCTGCGTTTCGCCGCTGACGAAATAGGCGCGGGCCATGCGCCCGCCCAGACTGTGCGAAACCACGGCAATCCGTTCGTATCCCTTGCCTATGAGCCAGGCCGCTGCCTGTCCGATACGCGCGCTCGCTGCCGGGAAGGTCGCCACGTAGTCGCCCGGCGTCGCACTCGCATCAAGCAACGGCATCTGGATCGACAGCGTCGCATAACGGTGTTCCGCCAAGCGGGTGCGCAACGCGTTATTGACGCCCCAGTCCGGATGCACTCCCATGCCATGCACCACGATCACCGCGCCGCGCGCTGGGGCCGCGCCGATGTACAACCCAAGATAATTGTGACCGTCCGCCAGTTCCAGCCGAACCGGTTCGCCATCAAGAATGGCCGGCAATATCTCGTCCGCCCAACGTTGCTCGCGGGCATAGTCAGAGGCCTGGACAGACTGGATTGCAGCCACCAGGGTTAACAACAGGATGCCAATGCGCACGGTGAATTCCTCGGAATCAAAGTGAAAGAATATTGTGGCATTCGTCTGGCGCAGCGGAATCCGCGTTCTTGCTTTCGCTCAAGAACGCGACCGAAAAAATGCTGCGTTGCATTCTCTTGCTGTTTACCTCCTGCACGGCAAGGGGATGCGGGGCTGCGCCCAGCCTGGAGAAAAAATACAACGGTTTAGTTTGTCACCGCTTTGGCGGAACGAACGACTACCGCTTTGCCTGGGCAACCATGCTCAACGCGACAGCTTCCGCGACCTTGATGCCGTCCACTGCGGCGGACAGGATGCCGCCGGCGTAACCGGCGCCCTCGCCGGCCGGGTACAGACCGCGGGTATTCAGACTCTGGTAGTCGTCGCCGCGGGTGATGCGAATCGGCGCCGAGGTGCGGGTTTCGACGCCGGTCAGCACCGCATCGTCCATCGCGAAGCCCTTGATCTGCTTGTCGAATGCCGGCAGGGCTTCGCGGATGGTGGCGATCACGTAATCCGGCAGACAGTTGGCAAGATCGGTCCAGTGCACGCCGGGTGTGTAGGACGGAATCACCGACCCCGGCCCGGTTGACGGCCGGCCGGCGAGAAAATCGCCTACCTTCTGCGCCGGCGCCAGATAGCTGCCGCCGCCGGCTTCGAATGCACGCTGCTCCCAATGGCGCTGGAAATCCATGCCGGCGAGCGGGTTCGCCGTGACATCGCCGCCAAAGTCCTTCGGTTCGATACCCACCACGATGGCCGCATTGGCGTTGCGTTCATTGCGCGAATACTGACTCATGCCATTGGTCACCACGCGCCCCTCCTCGGACGTGGCCGCAACCACGGTGCCGCCCGGACACATGCAGAAACTGTAGGCGGAGCGCCCGTTGCCGGCGTGATGCACCAGCTTGTAATCGGCCGCGCCGAGCAGCGCATTGCCGGCGTTTTCGCCAAAGCGGCACTGGTCGATCAACGATTGCGGGTGTTCGATGCGAAACCCCACGGAAAACGGCTTCGGTTCGATATAAACGCCGCGTTGATGCAGCATGCGGAAGGTATCGCGAGCGCTATGGCCCAGGGCCAGCACGACATGATCCGCAGCGATATGGGTGCCATCGGCCAGCGTGACTCCCTTGATCTGACCGGCCTCGATGTCCAGGTCGACCACCCGGCTCTGGAAGCGGATCTCGCCGCCCAGCTGGGTAATCGTCTCGCGCATGTGCTCGACCATGGAAACCAGTTTGAAGGTGCCGATATGCGGCTTGCTGACATAGAGAATTTCCGCTGGCGCGCCGGCCTTGACGAACTCTTCCAGCACTTTGCGGCCATGATGTTGCGGATCCTTGATCTGGCTGTACAACTTGCCATCGGAAAAGGTGCCAGCGCCGCCTTCGCCGAACTGCACATTCGATTCCGGATTCAATTCACCCTTGCGCCACAGCGCCCAGGTGTCCTTGGTGCGTTCGCGCACAACCTTGCCGCGCTCCAGCACGATCGGCCTGAAACCCGTTTGCGCCAGAATCAGGGCGGCGAGCAATCCGCATGGCCCGGCGCCGATCACCAGCGGCCGCGAAGCGAGCGAATCCGGTGCGCGGGCGACAAAACGGTAAGCCATATCCGGCGTCGGCATGACGTTCCGGTCTGCCCGCATGCGCTTCAATACCGCCGCTTCGTTGGCGACCTCGACATCGAGCGTGTAGGTCAACGCGATCACCGCCCGCTTGCGCGCATCGACGCCGCGCCGATGAATAGCGAAACGAATCAGTTGCTCGGCCGGAATCGCCAGCTTTTTCAGTATGGCCGCCGCGATGGCGCCATCCGGATGATCAAGGGGAAGTTTGACTTCGGTTAGCCGCAACATGAAAAAACCGCTTTAGACGCACAGACAGGCGCGATGGGTGGATCAACGTGCCGCGATTTTAACTTGCCTCAGGCTTAGAATCGCGCCGGTTCACCTCTCGGATAATCGTCATGACCAGTCCCATCGTCGAAAACATCGCGGCCCTGGAACAGATCCAGAGCACCGCCATCGATCTCGCGTTCACATTCGGCCCCAAGTTGTTTGTCGCCAGCCTGATCCTGCTGGCCGGTTACTTCGTCGGCAAATGGTTCGGACGCGCCAGTGAAGGCCTGTTGCTGAAGATGGAACTCGACGTCACCTTGCGCATCCTGCTGGTGCGCCTGGTGCGGGTTATGGTGCTTGGCCTGTTTGCAGTGCTTGCACTGCAAAATCTCGGCGTCGAACTGCTGCCGCTGATTGCCGGCCTGGGTGTTGCGGGTGCCGGTCTGGCTTTGGCCATGCAAGGCGTACTCTCGAATCTGGCGGCCGGTCTCACCATCATCTTCACGCGTCCGTTCAAGGTTGGCGAGTACATATCCATCGTCGGGGAAGAAGGCCAGGTCGAGGCCATCAGCCTGTTCAACACCATTCTGAGTCATCCCGATCTGTCGCGGGTGGTTATCCCCAACCGCAAGATTGCCGGTGAAATCCTGCATAACTACGGTCAGGTGAGACAAGTCAATCTGACCGTAGGCGTGGCATACGATACCGATTTGACGGCCGCGCTGAGCCGCATCGATCGCCTGCTTGAGGCCAACCCGCTGGTACTGCGAGATCCGGCGCCGCTGGTTCAGGTCGCCGGTCTGGACGATTCATCGGTCAGCATCGCGATCCGGCCCTGGGTATCGGTCGAAGCATTTCCAACGGTTGCCGGCGAGATCAATCAGGCGGTGCTGGCCAGTTTCCGCGAAGCGGGCATTGCGATCCCCTTCCCGCAACGCGAAGTCCGTCTGCTGGGTCAGGCCTGATTCATGTCACCCGACCTCATTGGCTATGGCGCGGCCATTCTCACCACCGCGGCTTTCGTGCCGCAGGCGCTCAAATCTTGGCTCAGCCGCGATCTTTCCGGGGTGTCCTTGAGCATGTACAGCCTGTTCACGCTCGGCGTGGCGCTCTGGCTGCTGTACGGCATCCTGTTGCAAAGCTGGCCGATCATTCTCGCCAATCTGATTACTTTGGTCCTGGCCAGCCTGGTTTTAAGCCTGAAAATCCTTCACCTGCGCAGGAAATAGGCGGCTGAACCGACCATTCCAGCCTCAGCCACTCGCAGTTGCCAAGACCGCCGCGCGCTGCTGCTTCGACATTCTTGCCAGCCAGTGCTGCTGCGGCCTGGATCGGGTTTTCGTGCGAAACCGCCAGCACGATTCCTTCCGGATGAAGCTGTGCAATTGCGTCGATAAAACTTCGCAGCCGCTCCATCTGTTGCAGAAACGATTCGCCATTCGCCGGCTTGATGCGCACCGGATCTGGCCGCACCAACCCGTTGAATGCCTCGACCGGCTGACCATCCAGACCGGAGCGTCGTTCGTTCAGCCGGGCATCGATGCCAAGCGGCAAATTGCGCGCCGCCAGGACGATTTCGGCAGTCTGCCGGGCACGCGGAAACTGTGATGCATAGGCATGGCTGAAACCGATACCGCGCAGAGCTTGTGCGGCTCTTGCCGCCTGGTCCCGCCCCTTGGCGGTCAGCTGTACCGATTTCTCGGGATCATCGTTGATGTAACCGCCGACGTTGGCTTCACTTTCACCGTGGCGCAGGAGATAAAGCAGCATCCTGGGTCAGCGATCTGCGAACTCAGACATCCAGATTTCTGACCCCCAGCGCATTGGTCTCGATGAATTGCCGGCGCGGTTCGACTTCCTCTCCCATCAATGTGGTGAAAATGCCGTCGGCGGCGATGGCGTCTTCGATCTGCACACGCAGCAAACGGCGCACTTGCGGGTCCATGGTAGTTTCCCAGAGCTGTTCCGGGTTCATTTCGCCGAGACCTTTGTAGCGCTGGACGCCAAGGTTCTTCTTGACTTCGTTGAGCAGCCAGTCGAGCGCCTGCTTGAAATCATATGCCGGTGCGCGGGCTTCTCCACGGCGGATTTCGGCGCCGGGCAACAGCAGACCGTTGAGGATTTCCGCAGTGCGCCGCAGTTGATCGTAATCGCCGCCCTCGACGAAGTTGTAGTCGAGGTAGCTGGTATGGCCGATGCCATGCTTGCTGCGGATGATTTCCAGACGCCAGCCGAGGTCGCCTTCGTATTGCAGCGGGTTGATCTTGACCGGACCGAGCTTGCTCAGTTGCGTGCTCAGTTGTTGCGCGGCGGATTGGGCATCGGTCTCGGTGTTCAGGCTGATGGTGGAAATCTTCAGCAGGCTGTACAGCACGTCCGGGTCGATACGACGGGCCAGGCGTTCGATCATCGCATCGGCGAGCAGGAATTCTCGCGCGATGCGTTCAAAGGTTTCCTTGCTCAATGCTTCGGCGCCGGCTGCCGGAATCAGTTCGGCGCCGTTGAGGGCTTCGCGCAGCAAGTATTGCTTGAATTCGTAATCGTCCTTCAGATAGGTCTCGCGTTTGCCCTGTTTGACCTTGTACAGCGGCGGCTGGGCGATGTAGATATGGCCGCGTTCGACCAGTTCAGGCATCTGACGATAGAAGAAGGTGAGCAGCAGGGTGCGGATGTGCGAACCGTCGACGTCCGCGTCGGTCATGATGATGATGCGGTGGTAGCGCAGGTTGGCCGGGTTGTAGTCGTCCTTGCCAAGGCCGCTGCCGATGCCGGTGCCCAGGGCGGTTATCAGCGTGACGACTTCCTGCGACGACAGCATCTTGTCGAAGCGGGCTTTCTCCACGTTGAGGATCTTGCCCTTCAGCGGCAGGATGGCCTGGAACTTGCGGTCGCGACCCTGCTTGGCGGAGCCGCCGGCGGAATCGCCCTCGACCAAGTAAAGCTCGCACAGCGCCGGGTCCTTTTCCTGGCAGTCAGCCAGCTTGCCGGGCAGACCGGCGGAATCCAGCACGCCCTTGCGGCGGGTCATGTCGCGCGCCTTGCGGGCGGCTTCGCGGGCGCGCGCGGCTTCGACGATCTTGGCGCAGATCAGCTTGGCGTCGGCCGGACGTTCCTGCAGGTATTCCGAAAGCTTTTGCGATACCGTTTCTTCCACTGCCGGGCGCGCTTCCGAGGAGACCAGTTTCATCTTGGTCTGCGAACCGAACTTCGGATCGGGCATCTTCACCGACAGCACACAGGCGAGGCCTTCGCGCATGTCATCGCCGGTGATTTCGACCTTGGCCTTCTTGGCGATTTCATGTTCTTCGATGTACTTGTTGATGACCCGCGTCATTGCCGCGCGCAGGCCGGTCAGGTGAGTGCCGCCATCGGATTGCGGGATGTTGTTGGTGAAGCAGAGCACCTGTTCCTGATAGCCGCTGTTCCACTGCATGGCGACTTCGCTGCTGATCATCACGCCGCTGTCGCCTACCTTGGATTCGCCGGTGGCGTAGAACACGTTGGGATGCAGCACTGTCTTGGAACGATTGATGTATTCGACGAAACCTTTAACCCCACCGGAGAAGGCGAAGTTTTCGGTGCGGCCATCACGTTCGTCGATCAGTTCGATCTTGACGCCGTTGTTCAGGAAGGAGAGTTCGCGAATGCGTTTGGACAGCACGTCGTAGTGGAAGTCGATGACGTTGCCGAAGATTTCCTCATCTGCGGAGAAATGGATTTCCGTGCCGCGCCGAATGCTGTCGCCGATCACTTTCAGCGGCGAGACTTCGATGCCGTTGTGGACTTCGATCAAGCGGTTGATCGGCGCACCACGATGGAATTCCATGAAATGTTTCTTGCCATCGCGATGAATGGTCAGGCGCAGCCATTTCGACAAGGCATTGACGCAAGACACGCCGACACCATGCAGGCCGCCGGAAACCTTGTAACTGTTCTGATTGAACTTGCCGCCGGCATGCAGCACGACCATGACAATCTCGGCCGCCGAACGCTTCGGTTCATGCTTGTCGTCCAGCTTCACGCCGACCGGAATGCCGCGACCGTTGTCGGATACGGAAATGGAGTTGTCCGGATGGATGATGACCTTGATATCGTCGCAATAACCGGCCAGCGCTTCGTCGATGGCGTTGTCCAGCACTTCGAACACCATGTGGTGCAGGCCGGAGCCGTCCGAGGTATCGCCGATGTACATGCCGGGGCGTTTGCGTACCGCCTCCAGGCCTTCCAGTTGCTGAATGCTGTCCTCGTCGTAGCCGCCGTTACCGCTTGGATGTTCCACGTGAAACCTTTTTCTGTTGATTGGTCGGGCGCCGGATGGGGCATTCCCCCCGGCGCACGGATCGCGGCCGCCCGCGATTAAATCCGCATCGGCATGACTACATAGCGGAAGTGTTCTTCTCCCGGCACGGTAATCAGCAGCGAACTGGTCGGGTCGCCGAACGAACACAGCACCGATTCGGAGAGCAGGTTATTCAGTACATCCTGCAAATACTGGATGTTGAAACCGATATCCAGCGCTTCGCCCTGGTAATCGATATCCAGTTCTTCCTGGGCTTCTTCCTGCTCGTTGTTGCTGCAGGCGATACGCAGGCTTTGCGGGGTCAGGGCAATTCGCACACCACGATATTTGTCATTGGTCAGAATCGCGGCGCGATTCAGGGATTGCGAAAACCGCTGGCGTTGGATGGCAAAGCTTTTGTCGTGATCGACCGGGATGACCCGCTGCCAATCCGGGAATTTTCCATCCACCACCTTGCTGCGCAGTTCGAAATCCGGCCTGCGGAAAACCACCTGGTTCTGATTCACCTGGATATGCACAGGATCTTCGCCATCGCCCAGCAACTTGCCCAATTCGATGACCGTCTTGCGCGGCAGAATAACGTCGACACCTTGCTCGACTTCATCGGCCATATCGGTACCGTCGACCGCCAGGCGATGGCCATCGGTAGCCGCCACCGTCAGGCGCTTGCCCTGTACCGAGAACAACATGCCGTTCAGGTAATAGCGGATGTCCTGCACCGCCATGGCGTACTGAACACGCGACAACAGCTGCTTCACCAGACCTTGCGGCAGACTGAAATTCAGACCCTGACCTTCGGGGATCTGCAACTTCGGAAAATCGCGTGCAGGCAAGGTCTGCAGATTGAAGCGGCTGCGTCCGGACTTGACCTTCAAATGCTCGTTGTCGAGCTCAAGCGAAATGCTTCCCACATCCTGCAACGAACGGCTGATATCGAGCAGCTTGCGGGCTGAAACAGTAAACGCCGCATCCGTCGCTGCCGGATCTTCCGTCCAGGTACTGATCTGCAATTCGAGGTCGGTAGCGATGAAGGCGACTCTGCCGCCTGCCACTTCCAGCAACACATTGGAAAGAATGGGCAATGTGTGCTTGCGCTCCACCACCCCGGCCACAGCTTGCAGGGGTTTGAGCAAGGCGTCCTTGGAGGATTTTAGTACAAGCATTTATATAAATTCCTGAAAGTAGTAATAGGTGGCGGTCGATTCTTGGGATAAGCCGGGAAATTCTATCAAAATCATTGGTTTAAGCTGTGGAAAAACAGGAGGGGCAAGATCTGTATGAAACCCGGCGGTATTGTGGACAACTTTTTCCCGTCCTTGGAAAAACAGTCTTTTCCACAAAGGATCCACATGTTTTCAACAGAGTTGTCCGCAGCATTTCAACCTCCTTTTGCCATTCATCCGGTCAAAACCTGGATCAGCAAGTTGTAATCCTTGCGCAGTGTCTGATCGCTGGACTTCAATTCATCGATCTTGGAGCAGGCATGCAGCACGGTGGTATGGTCGCGTCCACCGAACGACATGCCGATTTCCGGATACGACAGATTGGTCAGTTCGCGCGCCAGATACATGGCCATCTGGCGCGGCCTGGCGACGATGCGGGTGCGCTTCTTGGAATACATGTCGGCGACTTTGATCTTGTAATAGTCGGCGACGGTCTTCTGTATGTTCTCGATGGATATTTGCCGGTTCTGCACCGCCAGCAGATCCTTCAAGGCTTCCTTGGCCAATTCGACGGAGATCGGTAACTTGCTGAACCGGGCGTAGGCGATGACGCGTTTGAGCGCGCCTTCCAGTTCACGCACGTTGGAACGCACCTGTTTGGCAATGAAGAAGGCGGTTCCTTCATCCAGCTCGGTTTTGTCGATGCGCGCCTTGTCCAGCAGAATCGCCACCCGCATTTCCAGTTCGGGCGGTTCCAGCATGACGGTCAGACCCCAACTGAAGCGGGATTTGAGGCGTTCTTCGATGCCTTCCATGTTTTTCGGGAAGGTGTCGCTGGTGATGATGACCTGTTTGTGTTCCTCGATCAGCGTGTTGAATGTGTAGAAAAACTGTTGCTGCGTGCCTTCCTTGCCGGAGAAAAACTGAATGTCATCGATCAACAACAGGTCCAGCGTGTCGTAGCGACGCTTGAAGTCATCATAGGAGTTGGTTCGGACAGCGCGCACCACGTCGGAAACATACCGGTCGGCGTGGATGTATCGGATGCGCGCCTTGGGGTCGAGTTGAATCATGCGGTTGCCGATGGCTTGCACCAGATGCGTCTTGCCCAGGCCTACTCCGCCATATACGAACAGCGGGTTGTAACCGGCGCCCGGATTGTCCGCGACTTGCAACGCCGCAGCCCGCGCCAGATCGTTGGCTTTGCCGGGCACGAAGGAATCGAAATTGAACAGCGGATTGAGCCGGCTTTCGTCGAGCGGTGAAGGCTTTTCATTTTTCGCGGCAGTCAACTGCCGGGCTGGCCGGTGTTTGACCGTATCAATGTCTGGCGCGGCGGTCGCCGGGTTTCTTTCCAGAACAACCGGTGCGATCAGCGTTTCGGCAGATTCGGGGAGGCTGGCTTGATTGCGGTTTTCAACCACCAGCAACTGGATGGGTGGTGGATCAGTGAAGAAATCGCGGGCCAGCAGATCGATTTCGTGGAGAAATTTGCCCCTTACCCAATCGGCAACAAAGCGGCTTGGCGCATTCACCAGAATCTGCTCGGCGCTGACCTGGACCGTAAGCGGTTTGATCCAGGTATTAAGCTGCTGTACGTTCAGCGTACGCGCGAAATGGGCAATGCAATGGCTCCAGAATTCGTGCATGAGCAGCGTGGCGGAAGTTGGGTCGAGGAAGGTCGGTGATTCTATCACCGCCCCTGAAGCAGCCGGAAATGTTTGACAAATCAGGGTGCTAGCGGTCTAATGCGCGACTATTTTGAAGTTGATCATTCCCTTCCGAGGCACCCACAATGAAACGCACCTATCAACCCTCCGTAGTTCGCCGCAAGCGCACGCACGGTTTTCGCGCCCGCATGAAAACTGTAGGCGGACGTGCCGTGATCAATGCTCGTCGCGCCAAAGGCCGTAAGCGTCTGGCCGTCTGAGTCAGCGGCTTGAAGTCTGAACCGGGCTCGCAGCCCATGACCCGAAAAGAAAATTTCTCATTCGGGCAGCAGAAAAAAATGCGCAAAACGGATGAGTTTTCATCCGTTTTTCGTTTCCGCTGTGTGCGGGCGATGGCCGGGATAGATTTTCTGGCAGCTCCGAATGGTCTGAACTATTCGCGCCTGGGCATGATCGTGCCGAAGAAAATTCTTGCTACGGCGGTAGCACGAAATCGTGTCAAACGTTTGATACGTGAGTACTTTCGCCACAATCAACATGAACTGGCGGGTCTGGATGTCATCGCGCGGATCAAATCCGGAACAGATGAAGCCAAGCTGATTGTCGCTTTGCAATCTGGTCTGAAACAATGCAAGCCGTGCTTGTCGTCACGCAACAAGCCGACGAATCAAGCCGTCAATGCCGAGAGACGCTGACAGTCTTCCAATTGCCACCCTAGAAAATTTGCCGACACCATGGATACCCAACGCATCATAGCGTTCATCGTTTTCTCTTTCTCGATTCTGCTGTTGTGGGAATCCTGGCAGACCTACAACAATCCCAAGCCGGCGGTTGAAGTTCAGGCGGGTGTACCGAGTCAGCCGCAAGCGGCCGCAAGTGTCGATTTGCCGGTTCCCGGTCAGGCGCTCAATCCGGATGCGGCGATAGTCGGCAACGAAGCGGTTACGCAGGGTGCGCGGGCCAGGATCATCACCGATGTGATCGAGGCGGAAATCGATTCCAATGGCGGTGATGTACGCAGACTGGTGCTCAGCCAATATCGCCAGAACGAAGCGGCGGATCAGCCGTTCGTGCTGCTGGAAGAAAAAGCCGGCAGAAATTATTTTGCGCAGATGGGTTTTGTCGGGGGCGCTTTGCCGACGCATAAAACCGTATTCGAGTTGCAGCCCGGCGAATATCGACTGGCCGAAGGTCAGGATGAACTCAAAGTCGTTCTGACGGCAAAAATGAACGATGCCGAGGTCATCAGAACCTACCTCTTCAAGCGTGGCAGCTATGTGATCGACGTCGATACCCGCATCATCAATCGCGGTCAGACCGTGCTTGAGGGATTTCCTTACTACCAGGTGTTGAGACACGCATTGGCGCCGGAGGGTGAATCCGCGCTGATGTACACCTATACCGGGCCGGCGCTGTATACCGATATCGGCAAGTTCCAGAAAGTCAGCTTCGAGGATATTGCCAAAGGCAAACTCGAATATGTGAAAGAAGCGAAAGATGGCTGGATCGGCTTGATCCAGCACCATTTTGTGTCCGCCTGGATGACGCGCGATCCGGCCGACAACAGCGCCAGGGAATTCTATACCCGCAAGATTGGCGATGCTGAATACAGCGCCGGCATGATACTGCCGGTCGCCAAAGTGAATCCGGGCGAGGAAAAAACCCTGACGATGCGCTTGTACTCGGGTCCGCAGGAACTGGAAAAGATCAAGAGCCTGGCGCCGGGTCTGGATCTGGTGGTCGATTACGGCTGGCTGACCATACTGGCTTATCCGATCTTCGTGTTGCTCAACTGGATCAACAAACTGGTGATCAACTGGGGCGTGTCGATCATCCTGCTGACCGTATTGATCAAGCTGGTGTTCTATCCGCTGTCCGCCGCCGGTTACAAGTCGATGGCCAAGATGCGCAAGCTGGCGCCGCGTTTGCAGCATCTCAAGGAGCGTTATGGCGATGATCGCCAGAAGCTGCATGAAGGCATGATGACTATTTACCGGGAGGAGAAAATCAACCCGATGGGCGGTTGTTTGCCGATTCTGGTGCAGATTCCGGTTTTCATCGCGCTCTACTGGGTGTTGATGGGCGCGGTCGAATTGCGTCAGGCGCCCTTTGCGCTGTGGATACAGGATCTTTCGAAACCTGATCCCTACTACGTGCTGCCGGTGGTCATGGCGATCACTTCGTATATTCAGGTCAAGCTTTCGCCGGCCTCGCCGGATCCGGTGCAGCAAAAGGTGATGATGGCGATGCCGATCATTTTTTCGGTGATGTTCATTTTTTTCCCGGCAGGTCTGGTGCTGTACTGGTTGGTCAACAACGTGCTGTCCATCCTGCAGCAATGGCGCATCAACACGGTGATTGAAGCTGGCGGAAAACCAGCCAATGACAGCAAGCACTGATAGCCGCAGGGGGCTGGAACGCCGGCCATGAGCGCTGGCGATACCATCGTCGCGATAGCCACCGCCCCCGGTCGGGGCGGCATCGGCGTGGTCAGACTGTCTGGTCCCGACCTGTCGGAATTCATCCTGGCATTGATCGGCAAGACGCTGCTGCCAAGACACGCCAGCCATGTGCGTTTTCTGGCCGCCGATGCGACGACGCTGGACGATGGCATTGCGCTCAACTTTCCCGGACCCGCTTCGTTTACCGGTGAACATGTCCTCGAATTGCAAGGGCATGGCGGTCCGCAGGTGTTGCAACTGGTTGTCGAGCGCTGTCTGCAACTGGGTGCGCGCCTGGCGCAACCGGGTGAGTTCAGTCGGCGGGCGTTTCTCAACGGCAAACTGGATCTGGCCCAGGCAGAAGCGATTGCCGACCTGATCGATGCCGGCAGTCGAGAGGCTGCACGTTCCGCGCTGCGTACCCTGGAAGGAGAGTTTTCACGCAAGATCAACGTGTTGCGTGATGGCCTGATTCAATTGCGCATGCTGGTCGAAGCAACGCTGGATTTTCCGGAAGAAGACATCGACTTTCTCGAACAGGCCGATGCCTGGGGCAAACTAGCGTTGCTGCAACACAGTTTGCAGGCGGTTCTGGTCCAGGCGCGTCAGGGATCTCTGCTGCGTGAAGGTCTGAACATCGTGCTGATCGGTCAGCCAAATGTCGGTAAATCCAGCTTGATGAACCAACTTGCTGGCTATGATGCGGCGATCGTCACCGAATATGCTGGAACCACGCGCGACACGCTGCGCGAGGCGATCCAGATCGAAGGCGTGCCGATCCATCTGATCGATACCGCAGGTCTGCGTGAAACCGACGATCCGGTCGAACGACTGGGCATTGCTCGCACCTGGGCGGTGCTCGAGAAAGCGGATATTGCAGTGCTGCTGATCGATGCCAATCATGGCGTCGGCGTGGCGGAAGCGCATATCCTGGAACGCTTGCCGGCGATTCCGCTGCTGACTGCGCACAATAAAATCGATCTCGCCGATGAAGTTGCACGCATTTCAGCGGATGGCAAGGAAATCTGGATTTCCGCGAAATCCGGCGCCGGCATTGATCTCCTGCGCCGGCAATTGCTGGCCTTGGCGGGCTGGACCAGCCAGGGGGAAGGGGTATTCATCGCCCGGGCGCGTCACCTGGATGCGTTGCGACGCGCCGGCGAAAGACTCGAACTGGCGCGCAGCGCGGGTCGGCAGTTAGAGTTTTTCGCCGAAGAATTGCGTCTGGCACAGGATGCCGTCTCGGAAATTACCGGAGAGTTTGGTGCGGACGATTTGCTGGGCGTTATTTTCAGCCAGTTCTGCATTGGAAAATAACGGCGCGTTGTAAATCCATCCTTTGCATTCAGGCAGCGGAATTTCGCGTTACACCAATACCCAGGTAGACGAATTGCCGCCGCATAGTTCAACTCGATTACCTGCTGAACTGAACGGTTCGGCACTGGTGGTATCGATCATCGTGCCGCACAGATGGCTGCGATGCCAGCGCACGCCGGCCAGGAACATCAACTCGTCGAGGATTTCGATCGGGAAGCCCATGCGATCGCCCCGGTCATCCAGCAACAAGCTGTCGATGTAATGATCGGCTTCAGGGCTGTCCCAAAGACGGCAAAGCTCGTTGGCTATGCGCAGAAAGCGGGTTTCGATGGCGGATAGTTCATCCCGGACTTTGGCGGCAGGACTGCTTTTAGTTGTGGGTGAGGGTATTGTGTAAGAGAGCATGATCTGGCTCCAATAAGGTGTGTGTATTACTTAAGCAATATAAAAGCCAGCCATCAATTTATTAATAATCAAATAAAACAATGATTTATGAAATCAGAACGGATGCATGAGAGCATCGCGGCACGATCGGTTGACCTGTTTCTGACAGGCGTGACGAAAAGATGACACTTGCAGATACACGCGTAGCACCCCTTTCCTGGCCGTCGATATTCTCCGAGCTGACTCGGCATCGCCCGGCGCTGCTGCGCGGCAACCTGATCGCTTTGCTGGCGGTTGCCTGCGCAGTACCGGTGCCGCTGTTCCTGCCTATCCTGGTGGATGAAGTGTTGTTGAATCGGCCGGGTGGATTCATCGGCTTCTTTGCGCCCTGGTTTTCCGCCACCTGGCATGGTCCGGTGTTGTTCATCTCGATTGCACTGGCTTTGACGCTGGGTTTGCGGCTGGCGTCGATCCTGCTCAATGTCTGGCAGGCCCGGTCCTTTTCGCTGGTTTCCAAGGATGTGGTCTATCGCATCAGGTCGCGCATGCTGGAACGCCTATCGAAAATTGCGTTGTCTGAATATGAAACGCTGGGCTCGGGCAAGGTAACTTCGCACTTCGTGACCGATCTGAATGCGGTGGACAGTTTTCTCGGCGCGTCGATTTCAGGATTTCTGGTGGCGGTGCTGTCGCTGATCGGCGTTGCCGGGGTGTTGCTGTGGATGAACTGGCAGTTGGCGTTGTTCATTCTGCTGCTGAATCCACTGGTTATCGGTTTTTCTACCCGTCTCGGCAAGAAGGTCAAACAACTCAAGAAGCAGGAAAACGCTGCATTCGAAGCGTTTCAGGAAGCCTTGAGTGAAACCCTCGATGCAATGAATCAGATCCGCGCGATGAATCGGGAACGTCATTATCTCGGGCGCGTGCGCGAGAAGGCGGCACTGATCCGCCAGCATGCCGCCGCCTACACCTGGAAATCGGATGCGATGAACCGGGTGTCGTTCTTCATCTTTCTGGCTGGCTTCGACATGTTCCGCGCTGGCGCGATGCTGATGGTGGTGTTCTCCGATCTGAGCATCGGCCAGATGCTGGCGGTATTCGGCTATCTCTGGTTCATGATGTCGCCGGTGCAGGAAATCATCAATATCCAGTACAGCTGGTATGCAGCCAATGCCGCAATCGCACGCATCAATGGCCTGTTGCAATTGCAGCCGGCCGAGCAAGGTGTGGCCAATCGTAATCCCTTTGCGCATACGCAGGCCATCGGGCTTGATCTGGAGCAGGTCAGCTTTTCCTATGGCGATGGCGAAACTGTGCTTGATGGCGTCGATCTGTCGATTGCGCCCGGTGAGAAAGTTGCGCTGGTTGGCGCTTCCGGCGGCGGTAAATCAACCCTGGTCCAGGCGCTGTTGGGCCTCTATCCGTTGCGCAGCGGGGTTATCCGCTATGCCGGCGTCGATGTCGCCGATATTGGCTGGGATACGGTTCGGGATAACGTCGGCGTGGTGCTGCAGCATCCGGTACTGTTCAATGCCAGTGTGCGGGAAAATCTGACCCTGGGTCGCGATTATGCGGATGACGAGCTGTGGCAGGCGCTGGAGATCGCGCAGTTGAAGCAGTTCGTTGCCGAACTGGATCAGGGACTCGACAGCCTGGTCGGCAAGAGCGGCGTGCGCCTGTCCGGCGGTCAGCGCCAGCGCCTGGCGGTGGCACGGGTTGTCTTGGGAAAACCCGGCGTGGTGATCCTGGACGAAGCGACTTCGGCGCTGGACAGCGCGACCGAACGTGAACTGCATGCGGCGTTGGCCGGATTCCTTCAGCAGCGAACCACGTTGATCATCGCGCATCGACTTTCCGCCGTGCGTCAGGCCGACCGCATTCTGGTGTTCGAGAACGGACGCATTGTCGAGGAGGGCGTGCATGACAGCCTGATGCAGCGCGGAGGTCTGTATCACCAGCTTTATGCGCATGCCTGATTGGCGCTTTCATCGATGTTTCACGTGAAACATCGATGAAAGCGCCAACGGCATGGCGTAGAATTCGCCGCCTGTCAGACCGCCGGAACTGCCCGCAAGACCATGAAATTTCCCGATATTTTTGATGTGATTGTGGTGGGCGGCGGCCATGCGGGATGCGAGGCGGCGCTGGCCGCTGCGCGCATGGGGGTGAAAACCCTGCTGCTCACGCACAACATCGAAACGTTGGGCGCAATGTCGTGCAATCCGTCCATTGGCGGCATCGGCAAGGGGCATCTGGTCAAGGAAGTCGATGCGCTGGGCGGCGCCATGGCGATCGTCACCGACGAAGCGGGCATCCAGTTCCGCATCCTGAATTCCTCCAAGGGCCCGGCGGTGCGGGCGACGCGGGCGCAGGCCGACCGCGTGCTTTACAAGCAGGCGATGCGCGGGCGTCTGGAAAATCAGACCAATCTGACCTTGTTCCAGCAGGCGGTGGATGACCTGATTCTGGAAGGCGATCGAGTGGCCGGCGTCCGGACTCAGCTGGGTATCGTGTTCCAGGCGCGTGCGGTGGTGCTGACCACCGGAACCTTCCTTGCCGGCTTGATCCATGTCGGCCTGGAAAACTATCAGGCCGGACGCATGGGCGATCCGCCGGCGGTGTCACTGGCTGCGCGGCTGCGCGACATGCAGCTTCCGGCTGGCCGCCTGAAGACCGGCACGCCGCCCCGAATCGACGGTCGCAGCATTGATTTTTCGGCGATGCAGGAACAGCCAGGCGATGACCCGGTGCCGGTGTTTTCCTTCATCGGCCGGCGCGACATGCATCCGCGCCAGTTGCCCTGCTGGATCACCGCCACCAACGCCGCCACGCACCAGATCATCCGCCAGGGACTCGACCGCTCGCCGTTGTATACCGGTGTCATCGCCGGCGTCGGTCCGCGTTATTGTCCATCGATCGAAGACAAGATCACGCGGTTTGCCGACAAGGATGGCCATAATGTGTTTCTTGAACCCGAAGGTCTGGACACGCACGAGTTTTATCCCAACGGCATTTCCACCAGTCTGCCGTTCGATGTGCAACTGAATCTGGTGCGCTCGATACGCGGTCTGGAACAGGCGCACATCCTGCGTCCGGGCTATGCCATCGAGTACGACTATTACGATCCGCGCGGGCTCAAGCCGAGTCTGGAAACCAAGGCCGTGGCCGGTTTGTTTTTCGCCGGCCAGATCAACGGCACGACCGGCTACGAGGAAGCCGCCGCGCAAGGTTTGCTGGCCGGCATGAATGCCGCGCTGCGGGTCAAGGACCAGGAAGCCTGGTGGCCGCGACGCGATCAGGCCTATCTGGGCGTGATGGTCGATGATCTGACCACGCGCGGCGTGCTGGAGCCTTATCGGATGTTCACCAGCCGCGCCGAATATCGCCTGTCATTGCGTGAGGACAACGCCGATCAACGTCTGACCGAAATCGGCCGCAAGCTGGGTTTGGTCGACGATGCGCGTTGGCAACGCTTCGAAGCGAAACGGGAAGCAATGGCGCGCGAATGCGAACGGCTGAAGTCGACCTGGGTGAATCCGAATACCTTGCCCGATGCGGATGCCCAACACCTTTTGGGCCAGTCCATAGAACGCGAATACAGCTTGTTTGACCTGCTGCGCCGGCCGCAGGTGGCCTATGCCGATCTGGTCGGTCTGCCGAATGCCGGACCGGGGATCGCCGACCGGGAAGCCGCCGAGCAGGTTGAAATAGAGGCGAAGTACGCGGGCTATGTCAATCGCCAGTTCGAAGAAATCGCCCGTCAACGCGACCAGGAACATCAGGCCTTGCCGCTGGATTTCGATTACATGGGCTTGACCAGTTTATCCATCGAGGTACGTCAGAAACTGAACCAGGTGAAGCCGGCGACACTGGGCCAGGCGTCGCGCGTGGCCGGTGTCACACCGGCGGCGATTTCGATGTTGATGGTCTATCTGAAGCGCGGCGACCTGGGTGCTCGGACCCAATCAATCCGGGAGCGGACATGAGTCTGGCGGAACCCCTCTCCGCCGGCTTGAATGCGCTGGGTCTCGATCTGCGACAGCCGCAACAGTCGGCGTTGCTGAACTATCTTGCGCTGCTGGGCAAATGGAACAAGACCTACAACCTGACCGCGATCCACGAACCCGAGCGCATGCTGACCCACCATCTTCTCGACAGCCTGGCGCTGGTTCCCCATGTCGGTGACGGGTCATTGCTGGATGTCGGCAGCGGCGCCGGATTGCCGGGCATTCCGTTGGCGATTGCACGGCCTGACCTGCGGGTGACCGTGATGGACGCCAGCCAGAAAAAGTGCGGCTTCATGCAGCAGGCGGCCATCGAATTGAAGCTGACCAATGTCAGCGTCGTGCATGCCCGTGTCGAGGCCTATCAGGCGACCCGGAAATTCGATTGGATCGTGTCGCGCGCCTTCTCCGATCTGGCTGAATTCGTGCGTCTGAGCGCGCATCTGCTGGCGCCCGGCGGTCTATGGCTGGCGATGAAGGGGGTGATTCCGGATGACGAGATTGCCCACATAACAGCGGCGCGAGTGCGGGATGTCCTGAGTTTGCGGGTACCCGACCTGGTTGCCGAACGCAGTTTGATCATCATGGAACCCGTCTGATGGCGCGCATACTGGCAATCACCAATCAAAAGGGTGGCGTCGGCAAGACCACCACCGCCGTGAATCTCGCGGCCAGTCTGGCAAGTCTCGGCAAGCGGGTGCTGCTGGTCGATCTTGATCCGCAGGGCAATGCCACAACCGCCAGCGGCGCGCAGAAGCAGACCTTGAGCAAGACGGTTTATCAGTTGTTGCTCGGCGCCGAGGAGTACCGGGCGGTGCGTTTGCGTTCGGCGGCAGGCGGCTTCGATTTGCTGCCGGCGAATCGCGAGCTGGCTGGAGCGGAGATCGAGCTGGTGGACGCCAGGCAGCGTGAATTCCGGCTGAAACTTGCGCTGGAGAAGGCCCGCGACGAATACGATTTCATCCTCATCGATTGCCCGCCGGCGCTGAATTTGCTGACCGTCAATGCGCTGACCTGCGCGCATGCGGTGTTGATTCCGATGCAATGCGAATATTTCGCCATCGAGGGTCTGGCGGACTTGGTGAATACAATCAAGAAGATCAAGGCGCGGTTGAATCCGGAATTGATCATCGATGGCGTGGTGCGGGTGATGTTCGACAACCGCAATACCTTGGCGCAGCACGTTTCCGATCAGCTCAAGGCGCATTTCGGCGCCAAGGTGTTCGACGTGGTGGTGCCGCGCAACGTGCGTCTGGCGGAAGCGCCCAGCCACGGATTGGCGGTTTTGCAGTACGACCGTGCCTCGAAAGGGGCGCAGGCTTATCTACAGATGGCGCGGGAGTTGCTGAAAAAACAGACGGCCGCGGCGGGAGGAGACCAAGTTGGCTAGATTGAAGGGTTTGGGCCGCGGGCTCGATGCGCTGCTGGGCGAGGGCGATACCAATGATGGCGAACGTTTGCTGACCTTGCCGGTGGAAAGCCTGGTGCCCGGCAAGTACCAGCCGCGCACGCGCATGGATGAAAACGCTCTGGCGGAACTCGCCGAATCGATTCGTTCGCAGGGCTTGATGCAGCCGATCCTGGCGCGCGCCATACCCGGCGGAAAGTTCGAAATCATCGCCGGAGAACGCCGCTGGCGCGCCAGCCAGATGGCCGGATTGAAGGAAGTGGCGGTGCTGGTGCGGGTGGTGGAGGACGAGGCGGCCCTGAAGATGGCGCTGATCGAGAACATCCAGCGCGAAAACCTCAATCCGCTGGAGGAAGCGCAGGGCATCCATCGCCTGATCCAGGAATTTTCCATGACGCACCAGACCGCCGCCGAATCGGTGGGCCGCTCGCGTGTTGCGGTTTCCAATCTGTTGCGCCTGTTGCATCTGGCCAAGCCGGTACAGGCGATGCTGATGGCCGGTGAACTGGATATGGGGCATGCCCGCGCGTTGTTGACGCTGACCCATGCCAGGCAGGTCGATGCCGCGCATGAAGTCGCGCGCAAGGGCATGTCGGTGCGCGAGGCAGAACGCCTGGCGGCGCGTCTGGTCAAGCCGGCGGCAAAATCCGAAGCCCGCAAGGATCGCGATGTGGCGCGGCTCGAAGAGGAATTGTCCGAAAAATTGGGTACCATCGTGAAAATAGGTGCAAACCAGCGTGGTGCCGGTCGCATCACGATACAGTTCGAGAGTCTGGAACAACTGGATGAAATGTTGCGCCGCATTAAATAATGTGGCGAAAATTGACCTGAGCGCATCATGACCAAACACATCAAACGCATTGATGGTTGCATTAGTGTCGCTAATTCATATATCATTGTCCGCTAATGTTTTTTTCGCTGTGGCTTCAGTTGGGCGTCATTACCGTTATCGGTTTGATGTCATGGCTGTGGCAAGACGCCGGATTCGCGCAAGCGCTGCTGTTTGGCGGTCTGGTCGCGGTGGTTAATTCGGGCTTGTTGGTGATACGCTGGCGGCGGGGTCTCAAGGAGTACCATTGCAACGGACAGCGTCATTTGAAATCGTTTCACCGTTCCATGCTGGAGCGGTTTTTTGTTGTCTGCGTGTTGCTGGCGGTAGGATTCGGGTTTCTGGCCGAGTCGCATGTCGTGTTATTGGGTTTTGTCGTGGGACAGTTGATTTGGGCTTTGGCGATGATGCTCGCCAATCGACTGTTCTGAATACAGATTGACGCCTGAAGGTCATACCTAGGGCAAAACAAAGAGTTAGAGCAATGTCCGCGGAAGCGCTCACCTCAACGGAATACATCAAGCATCACCTGCAAAACCTGACCTGGGGTCAGCATCCCGATGGAACCTGGGGTCTGGCGTATTCGGTTCAGGAAGCCAAGGACATGGGGTTCATGGCGATCAATCTGGATACCATGGGCTTCTCCATCCTGCTCGGCGTCCTGTTCCTGTTCTTCTTCCGCAAGGTTGCCAAGTCCGCTGCCTCGGGTGTGCCGGGTGGATTGCAGAATTTCGTCGAATGGATCGTCGAATTCATCGATTCCAGCGTCAAAGGTTCCTTTACCGCGCGCAATGCGATGGTCGCGCCGCTGGCGCTGACCATCTTCATCTGGATTTTCCTGATGAACCTGATGGACCTGGTGCCGATAGACTGGATTCCCGGCCTGGCCAGCGCGCTGGGTCTGCCCTACATGAAAATCGTCGCCACCACCGACCCGAATGCGACCTTCGGCATGTCGCTCACCGTGTTTGCGCTGGTGATCTACTACAGCATCAAGATGAAAGGCGCTGGCGGCTTTATTGGTGAACTGACCCTGCAGCCGTTCGGCAAGTGGGGCATGCCGGCCAATCTGCTGCTCGAAGGCGTCAATCTGATCGCCAAGCCCGTGTCACTGGCGCTGCGGTTGTTCGGCAACATGTACGCCGGTGAAATGATCTTCATCCTGATTGCCATCATGTTCTCCGGCGGCGCCGTCCTGGCGATTACCGGTGGCGTGCTGCAGTGGGCGTGGGCGGTCTTCCATATTTTGATCATTACCTTGCAGGCCTTCATCTTCATGACGCTGACCATCGTCTATCTGGACATGGCGCATCAGGAACACCATTGATATTTTTTATATTGTTGATACAGGAGTAACCAAATGACTGAAGTTCAAGCTCTGCTGTTTATCGCCGGCGCCATCATGATGGGTCTGGGCGCCCTCGGTGCATCCATCGGTATCGGTATTCTTGGTGGCCGTTTCCTGGAAGGCGCCGCGCGTCAACCGGAGTTGATCCCGATGCTGCGTACCCAGTTTTTCATCGTCATGGGTCTGGTCGATGCGGTGCCGATGATCGCCGTCGGTCTGGCCATGTACGTCCTCTTCGCGGTTGCGGCCTGATCACCCACCGCAATAACCCGCAAGAGGAGCGGTCATGAACATCAATATGACCCTGATTGGGCAGTCCATAACCTTCGCCATATTCGTATGGTTCTGCATGAAGTTTGTATGGCCGCCCATCGTCAGTGCACTGGAAGCCCGCAGGAAGCAGATCGCCGATGGTCTGGCCGCAGCGGATCGTGGCAAGCACGAGCTGGAACTGGCCGCCAGGCGAGCCAGCGAAACGCTGCATGATGCCAAGCTGAAAGCTTCAGACATCATTGCGCAGGCAGAAAAACGCGCCATGCAGATCGTCGAGGAAGCCAAGGGCACCGCCAAGGAAGAAGGTGATCGCATGATCATCTCCGCCAAGGCAGAGATCGAACAGGAATCGCACCGTGCCCGCGAAGCGTTGCGTGGCGAAGTGGCCGCGCTGGTCGTGGCGGGAGCCGGCAAGGTGCTGCGTCGCGAAGTCAACGCGCAAGCCCACGCCGACCTCCTGGAAGCCATCAAGAACGAGCTCTGACATGGAACGTGCAACCTTAGCCCGCCCTTACGCCGAAGCTCTCGGCAAACTGGCTGCCGAAACCGGCGCCTGGGACGCGTGGTCGCAGCGTCTGGCGCTGATTTCCTTGATCGCCGGCGATGCCCAGATCCAGGATCTGTCAGCCAACCCGTCGATTCCGGCGGCTCGCGTTGCCGAAGTGGTGCTGGCTGTCTGCGGCGGCAAGCTTGGCGCCGAAGGTGACAACCTTGCGCGTTTGCTGGTGGAAAACAAACGTCTGAATCTGCTGCCGGAAATCGTCGCGTTGTTCGAGGCGCTGAAAGCCGAGCAGGAGGGCGAGTTGGCGGCGCACATTACCAGCGCTTTTCCGCTCGATGCCGGGCAGATGTCGGGTTTGGTAGCACGCCTGGAAGGCAAGTTCGGTCGCAAGGTCAACGCCACGCAATCGCTGGATGAGGCACTCATCGGCGGCGTCGTGATCCAGGTTGGCGATGAAGTCATGGATGCGTCGGTGCGCGGCGGGCTCGAAGCCCTTGCCGTCACCCTGAAAGCTTAATTAGGAAATCTGGAGTTCTCATGCAACTCAATTCGTCTGAAATCAGTGAGCTGATCAAAAGCCGCATCCAGAACATGGAAGCGGGTTCTGAACTGCGTACCCAGGGGACCGTGGTCTCCGTCACCGACGGCATCGTGCGCGTGCACGGCTTGGCCGAAGTCATGCAGGGTGAAATGCTGGAATTCCCCGGCAATACCTTCGGCATGGCGTTGAACCTGGAGCGCGACTCGGTCGGCGCCGTGGTTCTGGGTGAATACGAACACATCTCGGAAGGCGATACGGTCAAATGTACCGGCCGCATTCTCGAAGTGCCGGTCGGCGAAGCGTTGCTCGGCCGCGTGGTCAATGCGCTGGGTCAGTCTATCGACGGCAAGGGACCGGTCGATTGCCCGACCACTGCACCGATCGAACAGATCGCGCCCGGCGTTATCGCGCGTCAGTCGGTGTCGCAGCCGATGCAGACCGGACTCAAGGCAATCGACGCCATGGTTCCGGTGGGGCGCGGTCAGCGCGAACTGATCATCGGCGACCGCCAGACCGGCAAGACTGCGGTGGCGATCGACGCGATCATCAACCAGAAGGGCACCGGCGTCCTGTGCATCTACGTCGCCGTCGGCCAGAAGGCATCGAGCATCGCCAACGTCGTGCGCAAGCTCGAAGAGCATGGCGCCATGGCGCACACCATCATCGTCGCGGCAACTGCGTCGGATCCGGCGGCGATGCAATTCATCGCGCCGTACGCCGGCTGCACCATGGGTGAATACTTCCGCGACTCCGGCCGTGACGCGCTGATCGTTTATGACGATCTGACCAAGCAAGCCTGGGCGTATCGTCAGATTTCCCTGCTGCTGCGCCGCCCGCCGGGCCGTGAAGCCTACCCCGGCGACGTGTTCTACCTCCACTCGCGTCTGCTTGAACGTGCTGCCCGCGTCAATTCCGACTTCGTCGAGAAGAAGACCAACGGCGCCGTCAAGGGCCAGACTGGTTCGCTGACTGCCCTGCCGATCATCGAAACCCAGGCCGGCGACGTATCCGCCTTCGTTCCGACCAACGTGATTTCAATTACCGATGGTCAGATCTTCCTCGAATCCGACCTGTTCAACGCTGGTATCCGTCCCGCCATCAACGCCGGTCTGTCGGTGTCCCGCGTCGGTGGTGCGGCGCAGACCAAGGTGATCAAGAAGCTGGGCGGCGGTATTCGCCTGGCGCTGGCGCAGTATCGTGAACTCGCCGCATTTGCCCAGTTCGCGTCCGACCTCGACGAAGCCACGCGCAAGCAGCTTGAGCGCGGCAAGATGGTCACCGAGCTGATGAAGCAGTTCCAGTATTCGCCGCTAAACGTGGCCGAAATGGCGGTCACCCTGTTTGCCGTCAATCGCGGCTACATGGATGACGTCGAAGTGAAACGTGCGCTGGCCTTTGAATCCGCGCTGCAATCGTTCATGAAGAGCAAATACGCCGCAATCATGGACAGGCTGCAGAGCACCGGTGATCTCGATGGCGAAGCCGAGAAGCAGCTTTCCGCCGCGATCGACGACTTCAAGGCCAGCGCGGCTTACTGATCAACTACTGACGGACGAGAAAAAGCATGGCCGCCGGCAAGGAAATTCGCAGCAAGATCAAGAGCGTCGAAAACACGCGCAAGATCACTCGCGCCATGGAAATGGTCGCCGCCGCCAAGATGCGCAAGGCACAGGATCGCATGCGGCACGCGCGCCCCTACGCGGAGAAGATCGGTCGCGTAGCCGCGCACTTCAGCCAGGCACATCCGGAATACCGGCATCCGTTCGTGGTTTCACGTGAAACCACCAAGCGCGTCGGCCTGATTCTGGTGACCACCGACAAGGGGTTGTGTGGCGGTCTCAACACCAACGCCCTGCGTCTGGCGCTGAACAAAATGAAAGCCTGGGAAGACGGCAAGATCGAAATTGATGTCAGCGTGGTTGGCAACAAGGGTTTGGGCTTCATGCAGCGCCTCGGCGCCAACATTGCCTCGCAGGTGACCGGTCTGGGCGATACGCCGCACATGGAACGCCTGATCGGGCCGGTGCAGGTCATGCTGGACGCCTACAAGGAAGGGCGTATCGACGCGCTTTTCCTGGTGTACAGCAAGTTTGTCTCGACCATGAAGCAGGAACCGATGCTGACTCAGTTGCTGCCGCTGAATGCTGCAGAAGCCGTGGAAAAGGCCGAGCATCACTGGGATTACATCTACGAACCGGAAGCCAAGAGCGTCGTCGACAGTCTGATGGTGCGTTACATTGAAGCGCTGATTTACCAGGCCGTGGCGGAAAACATTGCCTGCGAGCAGTCTGCCCGGATGGTGGCGATGAAGGCCGCCTCCGACAATGCCAAGACCGTCGTGGACGAGCTCAAGCTGGTATACAACAAGACCCGGCAGGCCGCGATTACGCAGGAAATTTCCGAAATCGTCGCCGGCGCATCGGCAGTTTGAACCACACCGACGTTTAACAGATTCGAAATTAGCTAGGAATGAATGCCATGACCGAAGGAAAAATCGTACAGATCATCGGCGCGGTGGTAGACATGGAGTTCCCCCGTGGATCTCTGCCCAAGGTCTATGACGCGATCAAGATGGAAACCCCGCCGCTGACATTCGAGGTGCAGCAGCAACTGGGTGACGGCATCGTGCGCACCATCGCCATGGGCTCGACCGATGGCCTGAAGCGCGGCGCCCTCGTGAAGAACAGCGGGATGGCGATTACCGTGCCGGTTGGCAAGGCGACGCTGGGCCGCATCATGGACGTGCTGGGCGAGCCGGTTGATGAAGCTGGTCCGGTCGGCGCCGAGACGCGGATGCCGATCCACCGCAAAGCCCCGGCCTATGCCGATCAGGCGGCCAACGTGGAAATTCTGGAAACCGGCATCAAGGTCATCGACCTGATCATGCCGATCGCCAAGGGCGGCAAGGTTGGCCTGTTCGGCGGCGCCGGCGTCGGCAAGACCGTGACGCTGATGGAGCTGATCCGCAACATCGCCGTCGAACACAGCGGCTACTCGGTGTTTGCCGGTGTGGGCGAGCGTACCCGTGAAGGCAACGACTTCTATCACGAGATGAAGGAAGGCGGCGTGCTGGACAAGGTCGCGCTGGTCTACGGTCAGATGAGCGAGCCGCCGGGCAACCGTCTGCGCGTGGCGCTGACCGGCCTGACCATGGCCGAGTTCTTCCGTGATGAAGGCCGCGACGTGCTGTTCTTCGTCGACAACATCTACCGCTACACGCTGGCCGGTACCGAAGTCTCCGCGCTGCTCGGCCGGATGCCGTCCGCCGTGGGTTATCAACCGACGCTGGCCTCGGAAATGGGCGCCTTGCAAGAGCGCATCACCTCTACCCGTACCGGTTCCATTACGTCGTTCCAGGCCGTCTATGTGCCTGCCGATGACTTGACCGACCCGTCGCCGGCGACCACCTTCGCCCACCTGGACGCCACCCTGGTGCTGAGCCGTCAGGTCGCAGAACTGGGTATCTACCCGGCCGTCGATCCGCTCGATTCCACTTCGCGTCAGCTCGACCCGTTGGTCGTCGGTGAAGAGCATTACAGCGTAGCCCGTCAGGTTCAGGCCACGCTGCAGCGCTACAAGGAATTGCGCGACATCATCGCCATTCTGGGCATGGACGAACTTTCTCCGGAAGACAAGCTGGCTGTTGCCCGTGCCCGCAAGATCCAGCGCTTCCTGTCGCAGCCGTTCTTCGTCGCCGAAGTATTTACCGGTGCGGCCGGCAAGTACGTGACGTTGAAAGAGACCATCGCCAACTTCAAGGCGATCGTCAACGGCGAATATGACCATCTGCCGGAACAGGCCTTCTACATGGTTGGCACGGTCGACGAAGCGGTGGAAAAGGCGAAGACCATTCAATAAGGATGTATTGTCATGCCAATGACCCTTCATGTCGATATCGTCAGTGCGGAAGCCGCCATCTACTCGGGATTGGCTGAGTATGTGATTGCGCCCGCCGAAATGGGCGAAGTCGGCATCTATCCCCGCCATACGCCGCTGTTGTCGCGGCTGAAACCGGGTTCGGTGCGGATCAAGGCGCCGGACCGCACGGAAGAAGATCTGATCTACGTTTCCGGCGGTATCCTTGAAGTTCAACCCGGTGTCATCACAATTCTGTCCGACACGGCGATGCGCGGTGCCGACATTGATGAAGCGCGTGTGATGGAAGCCAAGCGTCAGGCAGAAGAAGCGATGAAGAATCGCACCTCCTCGATGGATTACGCCCGCGCCCAGGCCGAACTGGCGGAAGCGGTGGCGCAATTGCAGGCAATTCAGAAGCTGCGCAAAGTCAGAAGCTGATCGCGTGCAGGGTTTACGGAATAACGGCAGCCCACGGCTGCCGTTTTTCTTTCCGGCACGGCCAGACAAAGCACGGAGGCGCTGTTTATACTTACGCGCGTTTCAGGCCCACCGCGCGCCGCGCCGACTCATGAATCCCCCGCTGAATATCGTCATCCTCGCCGCCGGCAAGGGCACCCGTATGAAATCGGACCTGCCCAAGGTGTTGCATCCGCTGGCCGGCAAGCCGCTGTTGTCGCATGTGCTGGCGGCCGCTGATCAACTGGCGCCGCAAGCGATCTGTGTGATCTACGGTCACGGCGGCGATATCCTGCCGCAAACGATTGCGCGTACCGACCTGGCCTGGGCGAAACAGGAACCGCAACTCGGCACCGGTCATGCCGTGCAGCAGGCGGTGCCGTATCTCGACCCGGCGGCTCTGTGTCTGATCCTGTACGGCGATGTGCCGTTGACCCGGCCGGAAACGCTGCAGGAAATGACCTTGATCGCCCGCGAGGGGGCCATTGCCTTGCTCACGGTGCAACTCGCCAACCCAAGCGGCTATGGCCGTATCGTGCGCAATGCGCGCGGTCAGGTCGAGCGCATCGTCGAGCAGAAGGACGCCACGGCCGAGGAACTGGCGATCACCGAAGTCAACACCGGCATCCTCTGCCTGCCCGCCGGCAAGCTGGCAGGCTGGCTGTCCCGATTGGACAACAGAAATGCGCAGGGCGAGTTCTATCTGACCGATGTCATCGGCATGGCCGCTGCCGAAGGCGAGCGCGTGATTCCCTGCCATCCTGCGGCGGAATGGGAGGTGCTCGGCATCAACAGCCGCGCGCAACTGGCTGAACTGGAGCGGCTGCATCAACGCAACCAGGCGCACAGGCTGATGAGCGATGGCGTTACTCTGATCGATCCGGCGCGCATCGACATCCGCGGCAATCTGAGTTGCGGGCGGGATGTGCTGATCGACATCAATGCGGTGTTCGAAGGCGATGTGGTGCTTGGCGATGGCGTGCAGATCGGCGCCAACTGCGTGCTGAAAAACGTCGAACTGGCTGCCGGTGTGCAGCTCAAGCCGTTCTGTCACCTGGAAGGCGCCAAAGTCGGCGCCAACGCGGTGATCGGCCCGTATGCGCGGTTGCGGCCGGGCACCGAACTGGCGGAAGAAACCCACATCGGCAACTTCGTCGAACTGAAGAATGCCCAGGTCGGCTGCAATTCCAAGATCAACCATCTGTCCTATGTCGGCGATGCGACGGTCGGGCGCAAGGTCAACATCGGCGCCGGCACCATCACCTGCAACTACGATGGCGCCAACAAGCACCGCACGGTGATCGAGGACGACGCCTTCATCGGCTCCGACACGCAACTGGTGGCGCCGGTGACGGTGGGCAAGGGTGCGACGCTGGGCGCTGGCACCACGCTGACCAAGAACGCGCCGGCCGGCCAACTGACGCTGTCGCGCGCCAAGCAACTCACCCTGGCTGGCTGGCAACGGCCGGTTAAAATCAGGAAATAACTGGAGTAAGCCCATGTGCGGCATCGTCGGCGCCATTGCTCAACGCAATGTTGTGCCCATTCTGATAGAAGGTCTGCAACGCTTGGAATATCGCGGCTACGACTCGGCAGGCATTGCCGTGCGTCAGGCGGATGGCACTCTGGGGCGGATACGCGCGGTCGGCAAGGTCGCCATGCTGCGCCAGTTGCTGGAAACCGAACCGGTGGCCGGCACGCTGGGCATCGCCCACACCCGCTGGGCGACGCACGGCATGCCGGCGGAACGCAACGCGCACCCGCACATGAGCGGCGAGAAGATCGCCGTGGTGCACAACGGCATCATCGAGAACCATGCCGAATTGCGCGCCGAACTGCAGGCCAAGGGCTATTTCTTCACCTCCGAAACCGATACCGAGGTCATCGCGCATCTGCTCGCGCATTTGCAGGAGGACGAACCCGATCTGCTGCGCGCGGTGCAGAAGGCGATCCAGCAACTGGTCGGCGCCTACGGCCTCGCCGTGTGTTCGCCGAAGGAGGCTGATTGTCTGGTCGTCGCGCGTGCCGGCAGTCCGCTGGTGATTGGACTCGGCGACGGTGAAAACTTTATCGCCTCCGACGTGTTCGCACTGCTGCCGGTCACTCAGCGCTTCATCTTCCTGGAAGAAGGCGATGTTGCCGAGATTCGTCGCGATGGCGTGCGTGTGTTCGATGTCGGCGGCAATCCGGTGCAGCGATTGGAGCGACTGTCGCAACTCTCCGCTTCGACCGCCGACAAGGGGCCTTACTCGCACTACATGCTTAAGGAAATCTTCGAGCAGCCTTCGGTCATCGCCGAAACGCTGGAAGGCCGCATCCACAAGGGACGGCTGCTGGAAGAGAGCTTTGGCCATGAGGCCAAGACGCTGCTCGACAAGACGCGCGGCGTGCACATCATCGCCTGCGGCACGAGTTATCACGCCGGTCTGGTGGCGCGGTACTGGCTGGAAGAAATCGGCATTCCGTGCAACGTCGAAGTGGCCAGCGAATACCGCTATCGCAAGGTTGTGGTGCCGCCGGACACGCTGTTCCTGTCGATCTCGCAATCCGGCGAAACCGCCGACACGCTGGCGGCGCTGCGTTTCGCCAGACAGGCCGGTTACGTCGGCTCGCTGACCATCTGCAATGTGCCGGAATCATCGCTGACGCGCGAATCCGATGTGGCGTTGATGACTCGCGCCGGACCGGAAATCGGCGTCGCCTCGACCAAGGCCTTCACCACCCAGTTGACCGCCTTGCGTTTGCTGGTCATCGCGCTGGCGCGGCGGCGAGGACTGTCGGCCGAAGCCGAGAACCGGCTGGTCAATGAACTGCACGCGCTGCCGCGTCAGGTCGAAGTCGTGCTGTCCCTGTCGGACGCGATCAAGACCATGGCCGAAGCCTTTGCCGACAAGCAACACGCGCTGTTCCTCGGGCGCGGTCCGTTCTACCCGATCGCCCTGGAAGGCGCGCTGAAGCTGAAGGAAATCTCCTACATCCACGCCGAGGCGTATCCCGCCGGTGAGTTGAAACACGGCCCGCTGGCGCTGGTGGATGCCGACATGCCGGTGATCTGCGCGCTGCCGGACGATCCGCTGCTGGACAAGGTGCTGTCCAACCTGCAGGAAGTGCGCGCGCGCGGCGGCGAGTTGTTCCTGTTCTCCGACCACAACGTCAGAATCGACCTCGATCATTTCCAGAACCTGACGCTGGCCGATATCCATCCCGGCACCGCACCGATTGTTTACAGCATTCCCCTGCAATTGCTGGCCTACCACGTCGCCATTCTCAAGGGCACCGATGTCGATCAGCCACGTAACCTGGCGAAATCGGTTACTGTCGAATAAACCCTGTTGGAGCAAGCTGAATGACAGTCATCGCGGTATTCAATCAAAAGGGTGGCGTCGGCAAGACCACAACCACGCTCAACGTCGCCGCCTCCCTGGCGTTGCTGGATCGCAAGCCGGTGGTGATCGATCTCGATCCGCAGGCGCATGTCAGTCTGGCGCTGGGCGTCAGAAATCTGCCAAGCAGCGCTACGACGGCGGCCTTTTTTCGTGATCAGATTCCGCTGGAGCGGGTCATGCGCCGCCTGGGCAACCAGATTCGACTGCTACCGGGGCATCCCGACCTGTCGAAGATCGATGCCCTGCTCGGCGCCACGCCTGGGGTGGCGAGCACCCTGAAGCGCGGACTGGATGCCTCGCTGGCCTGGGATGATGCGCCTGTCCTGATCGATTGCGCACCGGCGTTGGGCGTGCTTTCACTCAACGCCCTGTTCGCCGCCGATCGGGTATTGATACCGGTCACCGCCGATTATCTGGCGATCCAGGGTCTGAATCGACTCGACCTGGCATTGAATGTACTGGAAGGTCCGCTCAAGCGCCGCATCCAGCGCCGCGTCGTATTGACCCGTTTCGACGAAGCCCGGCCGCTGTGCCGGGAGGCGCTGGCCAACCTCAAGAGCCGCTATGGCGACAACCTGTGCGACACCCGAATCCCGGACGATCCGGCACTGTCCGAAAGTCCGGCGCACGGCATGGATATCTTCGCTTATTCCGCCGATTCGCCGGGCGCGCACGACTATCGTCTGCTGACCATGGAACTGCTGTCGAAAGGGTTTTTTCAATAAGCCGCATGGACGTTCCGTCGCATGAGCAACGAGGATTGGCTTAGCCGCACCTGCGCCGCCGTCTGGCATCCCTGCACCCAGATGAAGCATCTGCAGCAGACGCCACCGCTGGCCGTGGCGCGCGGCGAAGGCGCCTGGCTGATCGATCACGACGACCGGCGCTATCTGGATGCGATTTCCTCATGGTGGGTCAATCTGTTCGGCCATGCCAACCCGCACATCAATGCGGCGATCATCGACCAATTGGGGCGTATCGAGCATGTCATGCTGGCCGGCTGCACGCATGCGCCGGTGGTCGAACTCTCGGAACGGCTTGCCCATCTCAGCGGCCTGGGGCATGCCTTCTACGGTTCCGATGGCGCCAGCGCCACCGAAATTGCGCTGAAGATGAGCTTTCACTTCTGGCGCAATCGCGGCCGGCCGCACAAGACCGGCTATGTCAGCCTGCAGAACGCCTATCACGGCGAAACGCTGGGCGCGCTGTCGGTCACCGACGTCGCGCTGTTCAAGGATGTCTATGCGCCGTTGCTGCGCCAGTCGCATCAGGTGATGAGTCCGGACTGGCGACTGGCCGACCCGGAGGAACCGGCGGAAGCCTATGCCTGGCGAGCCATCGGCCAGATGCAGGATTTCCTCGCCGAATGCGCGGATACCACCGCCGCGGTGATCGTCGAACCGTTGGTCCAGGGCGCGGCCGGCATGGCCATGTATCACCCGATCTACCTGACCCGGCTGCGCGAGTTGTGCGACGAATACGAAGTTCATTTGATCGCCGACGAAATCGCGGTCGGATTCGGTCGCACCGGCACGCTGTTCGCCTGCGAACAGGCCGGCATCCGGCCGGATTTTCTGTGTCTGTCGAAAGGCATTACCGGCGGCTATCTGCCGCTGTCATGCGTACTGACCCGCGACGAGATCTATGCGGCGTTCTACGCCGACACCACCGCGCGCGGCTTCCTGCACTCGCATTCCTATACCGGCAACCCGCTCGCCTGCCGCGCCGCGCTGGCGGTGCTGGACATCTTCGAGGCGGACCACGTCCTGATGCACAATCGTGCCAGGGCGGCACGCTTCAACCAACTGCTGGCCCCGCTCGCAGCGCATCCGCGCGTCAGCCACTTCCGGCATGTCGGCATGATCTGGGCATTCGATGTGACGCACACGCAACCCGGATTCAGCACCCGTTTCCACCAGCAGGCCCTGGCCCGTGGCCTGTTCATCCGACCGATCGGCAACACCGTTTATTTCATGCCGCCCTACGTCATCGAGGAAACGGAAATGCGTTTGATGGCGGAAGTGACGCTGGACCTGCTGCAAGCGCTTTGACCTGACGAGAATTGGGGTAAACCCGACAATTTTAGTCAACAAAGATACACTGGCGATCTGCTCTGTGGAGTTCGCCATGCCCAACCGCCTCGCTCTGGAAACCAGTCCTTATTTGCTGCAACACGCCGACAACCCGGTCGAATGGCAGGCCTGGGGACCCCCGGCGCTGGCGCAGGCGCTGGAAGAGGACAAGCCGATTCTGCTGTCGATCGGCTATTCGACTTGCCACTGGTGCCATGTCATGGCGCATGAGTCGTTCGAAGATGCCGAGGTGGCGGCGCTGGTGAACCAGCATTTCGTCTGCATCAAGGTGGACCGCGAAGAACGGCCGGACCTTGATCAGATTTACCAGACCGCATTGCAGATGCTGAGTCAGGTCGGCGGCGGCTGGCCGCTGACGATGTTTCTGGCCCCGGACGGCACGCCGTTTTTCGGCGGCACCTATTTTCCGAAACAGGCGCGCTACAACCTGCCAGGCTTCATGCAGGTACTGCATGGCGTCGAACAGGCCTGGCAGACCCAGCGCGCCGACATCGTTGCGCAGAGCGCCGCGTTGCGCGCCGCGTTGGCCGACAGCGAGTCGTCTGTCGCCGCGCGCGGCGAACTCGACTGGACCCCGATTTATGCCGCCATCGCCGACATCCAGCGCGGTTTCGATCCGGTTTACGGCGGTTTCAGCCGGGCGCCGAAATTTCCGCGTCCGGCGGAACTGGCGTTGCTGTTCTGGTCACAGCATGCAAACGCGCGCGGCAATGTGCTGATGACGCTGGAGTGGATGGCGCGGGGCGGCCTGATGGACCAGATTGGTGGCGGTTTTTTTCGCTATTCGACGGATGAGCGCTGGGCCATACCGCATTTCGAGAAGATGCTGTACGACAACGGGCCGCTGCTCGGTTTGTATGCCGACGCCTGGGCGCGCACCGGCAACCCGCTGTTCGCGTCGGTGGTTGAAGGCATCGTCGGCTGGCTGCAACGCGAGATGACCTCTCCCGAGGGGTTGTATTTCGCCGCGCTGGATGCCGATTCGGAGCACCAGGAAGGCAAGTTCTATGTCTGGATACCGGCCGAAGTCGAGGCTTTGCTGGCCACCGATGAATATGCGGCGGCGCGTATTTGCTGGGGGCTGGATAAACCGCCGAATTTCGAGGGTCACGCCTGGCATCTGGTGATGGCGCTGACGCCGCTGGAGGCCGCAACGCGTCTCGGGTGGCCGGAAGCCGAACTCGTCGCGCGGCTGGACAGTGCGCGCGGCAAGCTGTTCGCGGCGCGCGCCAGCCGCGTCCGGCCGGGGCGCGATGACAAGCTGCTGACCGGCTGGAATAGCTTGATGATCAAGGGTCTGCTGCGCGCCGGCAGGCGGTTTGGGCGTGCCGACTGGGTGACTCTGGGGCAAGACGCGGTGGATGCGTTGTTCCGGACGGTGTGGCATCAGCAGCGATTGGCGGCGTCATATCAGCAAGGCCGGGCGCGGCATAACGGTTACCTCGACGACTATGCCTTTCTGCTGGATGCACTGCTGGAGTCGCTGCAAGCCGAGTGGCGTGACGCCGACCTGATCCGTGCGCGGCAATTGGCGGATGCGCTGCTGCTGCATTTCGAGGATGCCGAGACCGGCGGATTGTTTTTCACCAGCCACGATCATGAGCAACTGATCCATCGTGGCAAGCCAGGCTACGACAGTGCTACGCCGTCCGGCAACGGCATTGCCGCGCAAGCCTTGTTGCGGCTCGGTAGACTGCTCGATGACACGCGCTATCGGGAAGCGGCGGAGCGGACGCTGCGGGCGTTCCACACCGCGATGCGACAACAGCCGGCGCCATTCGCGAGCTTGCTGCGCACGCTGGCGAGTGTGTTGACGCCGCCATCGGTCATCGTGTTGCGCGGGCCGGAGCCGGAAGTCTCGGAATGGAAGCGGGCGGCTGACAAAGCGGCCGATGACATGGCTTTATTGTTCAAACCTACCAGCAGCAGCCGGGAAATTCCTACCAATTTGCGCTATATCGAACAATCAAGAGTCAACGCAACGGTTTGCGATAGCGTTAGATGCCTGCCTGAAATAGTCCAATTACCTGATCTTCTGGCTATTTTCAGTAACCAAGCGGTCCAGTAACATCCGCCGCGCAACGCGAGTTGCCTTTGTCAATATAGGAGAAACAATATGAAAGCTATCGTAATTGCTGCTGCCGCCGTCTTCGCCATGGGTGCTGGCGTTGCTTCCGCTGATCAGGCTCTGGCCCAGAAAAGCGCCTGCATGAGCTGCCATCAGGTCGCCAAGAAAGTTGTCGGTCCGTCGTACCAGGATATTGCCAAGAAATACAAGGGCGATGCCAAGGCTGCAGACCACTTCGTGACCGTGATCAAGAAAGGCGGCAAGGGCGTTTGGGGTCCGGTGCCGATGCCCCCGCACCCGCAGGTGTCCGACGAGAATGCGAAGAAACTGGCCGACTGGATTCTGTCCATGTAAATTGCCTTTTATGGCAGGCCAAAGCCGCGCGAGTTGAGTCTCGCGCGGCTTTTTTTTGGCTGGGTCGGCGGCGCGCGGTGTGATATAAATCACCGGTTTTCCAGGCCATTTCCGGAGTATTGAGATGCAATCCAGCAAACTGGTTGTTTCCGCCCTGACGCTGACTTTGGCGCTTGCTGTCGGTGGTTGCGGCAAGAAAGACGACACTGGCGGCGAGGTGATCAAGATCGGTTCGGTCGCGCCTTTGACCGGTCCGCAGACCCATATCGGCAAGGACAATGAAAACGGCGCTCGGTTGGCGGTCGATGAAATCAATGCCAAAGGCCTGGTGCTGGGTGGCAAGAAGGTCAAGCTGGAATTGCTGGGCGAGGACGATCAGGCGGAACCCAAGGCCGCCACCATCGTCGCGCAGAAGCTGGTTGATGCCGGCGTGGTGGCGGTGATCGGCCACCTGAACTCGGGCACCACCATACCCGCTTCGAAGATTTACCATGATGCGGGCATCCCGCAGATTTCGCCATCCGCCACCGCTGTGGCCTATACCGCGCAGGGCTACAAAACCGCATACCGGGTGATGGCCAACGATGCGCAGCAGGGCAAGGCGTTGGGTGAATTCGCGGTGGGCAAGATGGCGGCCCGGAAGATCGCCATCATCGATGACCGCACCGCTTACGGTCAGGGGCTGGCGGATCAGTTCGAGAAAGCCGCGCGTGCCGCCGGTGGCGTGATGGTCGCGCGTGAATTCACCAATGACCGGGCTACCGACTTCAGTGCCATTCTGACCAGCATCAAGGGCAAAGCGCCGGACTTGATCTTTTTTGCCGGTATGGACCCGCAGGGCGGGCCGATGGCGAAGCAGATGAAGAGCCTGGGCCTGACCGCCCGGATGCTGGGCGGTGACGGCCTGCAAAATGCGAACTTCATCAAACTGGCCGGAGCCGATGCCGAAGGCGTGGTGGCCTCCTCGCCAGGATTGCCGATCGATTCCATGCCCGGCGGTCCGGCATTCCGCAGCAGGTTCGAAGCCAAATATGGCGTCATCCAGGTCTATGCGCCGTACGCCTACGATGCCGTATACGCTCTGGTCAGCGCCATGCAACGTGCTGATTCGGCCGAGCCGGCCAAGGTATTGGCCGAGTTGCCCAATACCGACCTGCAAGGTGTCAGCGGCCCGGTGAAATTCGATGCCAAGGGCGATACCGTCGGTGGCGCCGTGACCTTGTATGAGGTCCGGGATGGCGCCTGGCAGGTGCTGGAAACGGTCCAGTGATTCAGCGAGTGGCGAGTAGCGGATAAGCACTGGTCACTCGCCTCTAGCGGCTAACCAATGGATATCTTCATCCAACAGCTGGTCAACGGCCTTGTGCTGGGCAGCATCTACGCGCTGGTGGCGCTCGGCTATACCATGGTCTACGGCATTCTGGAGCTGATCAACTTCGCGCATGGCGAGGTGACCATGATCGGTGCGATGGTGGCGCTGACCGTGATCGGGTTGCTGGTCGGGATGGCGCCCGATCTGCCGGGTATCCTGGTGGTGCTGGGCGGCATACTGGTGGCGATTCCGGCCTGCATGCTGCTCGCCTTCGGCATCGAAAAGGTCGCCTATCGTCCTCTGCGCAAAGCCCCGCGCCTGGCACCGCTGATTACCGCGATCGGCGTGTCCATCATTCTGCAGAATCTCGCCATGCTGATCTGGGGACGCCAGTACGTGTCCTTCCCGCCCCTGCTGCCGACCATGCAGTTCGAGTTTCTCGGCGCGCACATCAGCCTGTTGCAGATCGTCATCATGGTGCTGGCCGTCTCGATCATGGCCGGACTCTGGATACTCGTCGAGCGTACACGACTCGGTCGTGCGATGCGCGCCACCGCGCAATCCAAGGAAGTCGCCGGATTGATGGGCGTCAATGTCGACCGGGTGATTTCCTCGACATTCATCATTGGCGCGGCGATCGCCGCCATTGCCGGGGTGATGGTCAGCGCCTATTACGGTCTGGCGCATTACTACATGGGTTTCATGCTGGGCCTGAAGGCCTTTTCAGCGGCGGTGCTGGGCGGCATCGGCAATATTGCCGGAGCCATGCTCGGCGGTTTGTTGCTGGGCGTCATCGAGGCGCTGGGCGCCGGTTATATCGGCGACATCACCGGCGGCTTTCTCGGCAGCCACTATCAGGATGTATTCGCCTTCTTCGTCCTGATCTGCGTGCTGGTGTTCCGGCCATCCGGCCTGCTCGGCGAACGGGTGGCGAATCGTGCTTGATCGACCGGCATGAATCGGGTGTTGCGCGAATTCCGCCACCGGCCGCGGCTTACCGCCGTGCTGCTGGCGGTGCTGCTGGCGGCCCTGCCGTTCCTGATCGGCTTTGGCATGGGCAATTCCTGGGTGCGGGTGCTCGATTTCGTATTGCTGTACATCCTGCTGGCGATCGGCCTGAACATTGTGGTCGGCTATGCCGGCCTGCTTGATCTGGGTTACATCGCGTTCTACGCCATCGGCGCCTATTTGTATGCTTGGCTGGCCAGCCCGCATTTCGGCCTGCATCTGCCGTTCTGGCTGGTGCTGCCGATCGGCGCGATGCTGGCCGGTTTGTTCGGTGTGCTGCTGGGGTCGCCGACCCTGCGGCTGCGCGGCGACTATCTGGCGATCGTCACGCTCGGGTTCGGTGAGATCATTCGCATCTTCCTCAACAATCTCAACGCGCCATTCAATCTCACCAACGGCCCGCAAGGCATGAATCTGATCGATCCGGTGAGCATCGCCGGTTTTTCCTTCGGCAAGCCTTTGCACATCTTCGGCATGACCTTCCCGCCGACTTATTTTTACTATTACCTGTTCCTCGCCTTCACCCTGCTGGCGATCTTCATTGCCATGCGTTTGCAGGATTCGCGCATTGGTCGCGCCTGGGCTGCGATCCGCGAGGACGAAATCGCCGCCGCCGCGATGGGCATCAACACGCGCAACATGAAACTGCTGGCGTTTGCCATGGGCGCTGCCTTCGGCGGTGTCGCCGGCGGATTGTTCGCGGCATTCCAGGGGTTCATCAGCCCGGAAAGTTTCACCCTCTGGGAATCCATCCTGGTGCTGTGCATGATCGTGCTGGGCGGCATGGGCAACATTCCCGGCGTGATCCTCGGCGCGGTGCTGTTGACGGTGATTCCCGAGGCGCTGCGCTATCTTGGCGACCTGCAACGCGCAACATTGGGCCATGTGCTGGTCGATCCATCCGATCTGCGCATGTTGCTGTTTGGCGTTGCGCTGGTGGCGATGATGCTCTATCGGCCGGCCGGATTGATGCCTTCGGGTGTGCGGCGACGTGAATTTGCCGCCAAGGATGGCGTCGCCGAGCAGGAACAAGCCGACCTTTACGACGCCAAAGCATGACGCCGGTTGCCTTGCTGCAGGTCTCGCGGGTGACCAAGCGTTTCGGTGGACTGGCGGCACTGGAAGACGTTACGTTGAATGTGGCGGCGGGTGAAATCTATGGTCTGATCGGGCCGAACGGCGCCGGCAAGACTACGCTGTTCAATTGCATGACCGGGCTGTACAGCCTCACCGCCGGTGACGTGACGCTGGGCGGCGTGGCGTTGCAGGGGTTGAAGCCGCATCAGATCGTCAAGCAGGGTTTTGCCAGAACTTTCCAGAACATCCGCCTGTTCGCCAATATGACGGCGCTGGAAAACGTCATGGTCGGCCGCCATCCGCGCAGTCGCAGCGGCATACTCGGCGCGGTCATGCGCGGTCGCGCGACGCGCGCCGAGGAAGCGGCGATTCGCGATCGCGCGCGCGAACTGATGGATTACGTTGGCTTGCACAACAAGGGGCGCACGTTGGCCGGGCATCTGGCGTATGGCGATCAGCGCCGGCTGGAGATTGCCCGCGCGCTGGCTACCGAACCCAAGTTGCTGGCGCTGGACGAACCGGTGGCGGGGATGAACCCGAGCGAACGCCGGCAAATGGGTGAACTGTTTCAGCGGGTGCGCGAAGGGGGCGTTACCCTGCTGCTGATCGAACATGATGTGAAGCTGGTGATGGGGTTGTGTGATCGTGTGGCGGTGCTCGACTACGGACGCAAGATCGCCGAGGGCGATGCCGCCAGCGTGCAGAAGGATGCGGCGGTGATCGCGGCCTATCTGGGGGGGGCTCCGACATGAGTCTGCTGCAGGTGCGTGGCTTGCGGGTTGCTTACGGCGGCATCCAGGCGGTGCGTGGAATCGACTTCGAGGTCGCGCAAGGCGAATTGGTCTGCCTGATCGGTGCCAATGGAGCCGGCAAGAGCAGCACGCTGAAAGGCTTGATGGGACTGGTCAAGCCGTATGGTGACGTGCGCTTCGCGGGTGAGCGTCTGCAGCATCTGGCCACGCATGCGATCGCCGCGCGGGGCATGGCGCTGGTGCCGGAAGGCCGAGGCATCTTCGGGCGCATGACGGTGGCAGAGAATCTCGATATGGGCGCCTATCTGCGTACCGACCCGAACGCGGTGCGCACCGATCTGGCGCATGCCTATGGCTTGTTTCCGCGTCTCGCGGAGCGTCGCAAACAATTGGCCGGCACACTTTCCGGAGGCGAGCAGCAGATGCTGGCCATCGCCCGCGCGTTGATGGGGCGTCCGCGCCTGTTGCTGCTCGACGAACCCAGCATGGGTCTGGCGCCGCTGATGGTCAGCAAGATCTATGAAACCATTGCCGCCATCGCCGCCGAGGGCGTCACCATTCTGCTGGTTGAACAGAATGCCAACCTGGCTTTGCAGGTCAGTCAGCGTGCCTACGTCATGGAAAGCGGCGAAATTATTTTGACCGGTTCGTCAGCCGAACTGGCTAAAGATCCACAAGTTCGGGCTGCTTATCTCGGTGATTGAGTGCTTCCAAGGCTATGTTGCATGTTTGCAACATGTGATCCACGCCACACCCGGCATATTCTCACGACAATCGAATGTTCTAATACAGATCTTTATACTTCATTCCGTTGTCTCGATTTCTTCCTTTAATTTCAATTGCCTAGGAGTTTTTTATCATGAAAAAGTTTTCCGCATTGTTTCTGGCCCTGATGGCCCAATCCGCATTCGCGCAGACCGCTACTCCGGAATCCACCGCCGCCCAGTTGCTGGATCCGGCCAAGGTTGCTGAAGTCGCCCAGGATCCCAAGGCTGCGATCGCCGCGATGACCAATCTGATGGACCCGGCCACTGCCATCATCATGATGCAGCGGGGCATGGATCCCGCTACCTACACCAAGATGGCCCAGGCCAGCATGGACCCCGCCATCCTGAAAGCCTACGCCGGCTTCCTCGACCCCAACATGTACACCAAGTGGCTGGCTGCTTCCCTGGATCCTAACTTCTACACCGCCGCCCTGGCTCCGCTGCTGAACCCCAACATGTACATGAAATGGCTGTCTGCCCCCCTGGACCCGCGTGTTCTGCAGATGATGATGGCGCCGCTGAACCCCAACATGTACACCAACTGGGCGATGGCTCCTCTGGCTCCGGCCAACGTCAACATGATGATGGCGCCGCTGAACCCCAACCTGTACACCAACTGGGCCGGCGCTGCTGCTAACCCGGCTACCTACGGTACCTGGGGAAGCCTGATGAACCCCGCCACCTACGGCAACATCGCGAACCCGTTCGCCGGCTTCATCCCCGTTCCCGCCGCCAAGTAATCTTCACGGCGCGGTAGTTGACAAAGGGCGGAACCCTAAGGGTTCCGCCCTTTTGTTTTGTATTTCCGGCGCATGTTAAGATATTTCTAATATTCGATATCCAGAAGCAGGTTCCCATGAAGAAGTACCGCAAGCCGACAGCATTGGCGAGCTTGATCGCTTGTTTGGTCTTTGGAGCCAATGCGCATGCCGAGACAATGGCTCCGGTGCGAGCCGCCATGCAGGCAGATCCGAGCGGATTGGCGAAGCTCAATGTCCAGACCGTGCGGAGAGCGGATGGCTTCGTGGTTGATCGCTTGGTCGAGGCCGAACGACCGCCGTCACAGGGTATCGCTGCGCAACATCGGTCGGTTCCCGAAACGCCGGAAGCCTGGTTGGCACGCATGATTGATCCGACCAAAAATGGACTGGCGATAAAGCAACCTGAATTGTTTGCCGAATGGCTGGACGCGGTCACAGAACCTCGATTCATGACGGCGCTGGCCTCGATTGCCATCACACCGGAAACCTACAGCAATTCCATCGGCAAGATGGTTGACCCGGATACGGCCAGGAACTGGGCCGAGTTCGCCGATCCGCGTTTATTTCTGCGCTGGATGGCGGCGGGCGCCGACCCCCGCTTCTATCAGGGTATTTATGATCGCATGACCCATGACGGGAAAATGCATCGTTGGGGGGCCTATCTCGGCTCACGGGATACCATGACGCGAGCCCTCGACACAGGCCGCGCAACCTCAACCTTGAATGGCGAGGCTTGGAAGCAACTGCCGATGAGGACACTCAACGGCAACCCCTGGTTGTCGAACAGCCTGAATTATCGTTACTGATCGGCGACTTTGCCGTGATTATTCATGGCATCACGCTCGCTTCGCCAGCGCAGCCAGACCCGTAACCGACGAAAATCCGCCGCCGGCATGCTGTCCGGCAGAACCAGCAGAGTGCCTCCGCGCTTCTGCGCCAGACCATGGCGCAAGCTGACGAACCCCGGCCAGATCACGCTGGAATCATCCAGGCGAGCCATTCGCCAATCCGCTTCATGCCAGATTTCAAGTGTACCGTCGCGATGGCAGCGCAGGCGAGCCGGCGCTGTCGGACGCCAGTAATACGCCAGACTCAAGGCCAGCGCCGAGGCGCTCGCGGCTTGCGCGGGCAGCGGCAATCCAGCCAGAAATACCCCGACCGCCGCGGCGCTGTGCAACCCCGTCAGATACCACTTGCGCTGACGCGAGTCGCCGACTTCAACCACCAGCGGCAAGGGGAACATTGGGATCTAACGCCCGCCGCGCGGCAGCCCGGCTTGTTCAAGCAGGGACTGAATATATCGGGCGGGAATCGCATAGGTGATGCCGCTGGGATCGGTCAGCGCGTTTTCCTTGGCGCCCTTGACGAATACCGAGTTGATCACGCCGATCACCGCGCCGGTGTTGCCGTCATACAACGGGCTGCCGCTGTTGCCGGGATAGGCGGTGGCGTCGAGCTGGAACATCAGGAATGGGTTAGCCGCACGCTTGATGAGCTTTGCCGTCAGATTCCGGCTGCCCTGCGGCGGACTGAAAACCGGGGCGATGGCGGCCAGTCCGGCGCGATGCGTGGCCGGGTAAAGACCCAGCACGGCGCCGATCGGAAAGCCGGTGAAATAATATAGCTGTCCTTCTCGCGCGCTGTCGGAGTCGGCGAGAGACAGGGCGGGCAAGGCCGGTCCATCGAATTTCAGCAGAGCCAGATCGTGTTCGGCATCGACAAGCACTTTTTCCGCCTTGCGCACGCTGACGCCCTCCGGGCCGCGCACGAAGATCGCCAGCGACTCGCCTTTTTCGGTCTCCAGAATGCCCGACGCCACATGGGCGTTGGTAATCACATGCTGACCGTCGGAGACGACGAAGCCGGTGCCAAGCAATTTGTTGCGCGGACTGCGCAAGGGATGCAGGGTGCCAACCCCGGCCACCGAAAGCTTGATGGTCGGCAGGATGTCGGTGATATCGGCGGTCGCGACAGGCGAAAAAGCGCTCAATAAAATCAGCAGCCATGCCGTTAACGGCAACAGGGTGGTGTTCGGCATATTCTCCATCTCCATGGGTTGGTGTCGCGCCGGGATGCGATACCGTCATGCTACAGGCAAGCCGTTGCTTGGGTAGAATGCGGCCGTCAGCGTTTATTTTCGTTCCTTTCGGGAGAAGTAATGACCATCGTTGCTGTTGTCGGTCTGGGCTATGTCGGTTTGCCGCTCGCGGTCGAGTTCGGCAAGAAATTCGAAACCATCGGTTTTGACCTGTCGGAAGGCAAAATCGCCAACTACAAAAATTACTGCGATCCCACCGGCGAAGTCAGCACGGCAGATCTCAAGGCGGCGACGCATTTGAGCGTCAGCACCGATCCAGGTTCGATTGCACGCGCCGATTTCATCATCATCGCCGTGCCCACACCGGTGGATGACGCGCATATTCCTGATTTCTCGCCGTTGGTCGGCTCTTCCACCACGGTCGGCAAGCATATGAAGAAGGGCGCCACCGTCGTTTATGAATCCACGGTCTATCCAGGCGCCACGGAGGAAGTCTGCATTCCGTTGCTGGAGCAGCATTCGGGCATGAAATGGAAGCAGGATTTCCACGTTGGCTATTCGCCGGAGCGAGTCAATCCGGGTGACAAGGAACGCACCATCACGCGCATCGTGAAGGTGGTATCCGGTGATGACGGCCCGACTTCCGAAGCCGTCGCCGAACTGTATGCCTCGGTGATCACCGCCGGCGTGCACCGCGCCAGCAGCATCAAGGTCGCGGAAGCCGCCAAGGTCATCGAAAACACCCAGCGCGATCTGAACATCGCGTTGATGAACGAGCTGGCGCTGATTTTCGATCGCTTGGGCATCGACACTTTGGAAGTGTTGCAGGCCGCCGGCACGAAATGGAATTTCCTGCCGTTCCGGCCAGGCCTCGTCGGTGGTCACTGCATTGGCGTCGATCCGTATTATCTGACGCACAAAGCCGAGATGCTGGGCTACCACCCGCAGGTGATCCTGGCCGGGCGACGCATCAACGACGGCATGGCCGCCTATGTCGCGCAGCAGACGGTCAAGGGCATGATCAATAATGGCGCTACCGTGAAGGGTTCCAAGGTCATCGTGCTGGGCCTGACCTTCAAGGAAAACTGCCCGGATCTGCGCAATTCCAAGGTTGCCGATCTGGTGCAAGAGTTGCAGGACTTCGGCTGCGATGTGCTGGTGCACGATCCGATCGCCGAATCGACGGAAGCCGAGCACGAATACGGCATCAGCCTGACGCCCTGGGCGCAATTGCCGGAGGCTGTCGATGCCATCGTGGCGGCGGTGTCGCACCAGGAATATCTGGCCATGCCGTTGACCGAACTGACTTCCAGGCTGCGCCAGGGAGGTGTGTTCACCGATGTCAAATCGGCCTACGATCAGACCGCGATCAAGGCCGCCGGCTTCAAACTCTGGCGTCTCTGATCCTGCTTCGCTTCGCTGCGTCTCGACGCAGCGTGGTTTCCTGTTTACCTTTGTCCGATGCCTTGTCAATGACCGCCTATTCCGATCTGCTTGCCACTTTGCCCAGCCAGCCGAAAACCTGGCTGATAACCGGCGTCGCCGGTTTCATCGGCTGCAACCTGCTGGAGCAGTTGCTCAAACTCGACCAGAACGTGGTCGGGCTGGACAACTTCGCCACTGGTCATCGGCACAACCTGCATCAGATCCGGGACGCCGTTACCCCCCAGCAGTGGGAGCGGTTCCGCTTCATCGAGGGCGATATCCGGGTGCACAACGACTGTCGCAAAGCCTGCGAAGGCGTTGATTACGTGCTGCACCAGGCCGCGCTCGGCTCGGTGCCGCGTTCGCTGGAAGATCCGGTCACCACCAACGGCGCCAACATCGACGGATTTCTGAACATGCTTGTGGCAGCGCGCGACGCCAAGGTGAGCCGTTTCGTCTATGCCGCTTCCAGTTCCACCTACGGCGATCATCCCGGTTTGCCGAAAGTCGAAGATGTGATCGGTAAACCGCTATCACCCTACGCGGTGACCAAACTGGTCAACGAACAGTACGCCGATGTGTTCGCCCGCGCCTACGGTTTCAAGACCATCGGCCTGCGCTACTTCAACATTTTCGGCGCGCATCAGGACCCGGAAGGCGCTTACGCCGCCGTGGTGCCGAAATGGACCTCGGCGATGATTCATGACCAACCGGTTTACATCAATGGCGACGGCGAAACCAGCCGCGATTTCTGTTACATCGCCAACACCGTGCAGGCCAATCTGCTGGCCGCCACGGCGCAACATCCGGATGCGGCCAATCAGGTCTACAACGTCGCCGTCGGCGATCGGACTACCTTGAACGATCTGTTCGAAGCCATACGCGCCGCGCTGGAACCCCGTTTTCCGCATCTCAAGGGATTCAAGCCGACCTACCGCGACTTTCGTGCCGGCGACGTGCGTCATTCCCTGGCCGATATCACCAAGGCGCGCACGCTGCTGGGATACGAGCCCAGTCATCGCATCAATGAAGGTCTGATCGAGGCGATGGACTGGTATGTCAGTGACCTGACGCGGTGATATTGACGGCGGTCACAAGTCGTTCGCCGGGTCGCCCCAGGAACGACTTGGCCCCCCGGGGGCGCAGTTGATCCGTCGCTGGGCATGTTTTGTCCTGCTGGCGCTGGCAACGGTGGAAGCCCGCGCGGATTTGCCGGTATCGGTAGCTCAGGCTTTGCGGCAGGCCGGCATACCCGATAGTCACGTCGGCATTGTGGTGCGCGAGATCGGCAATCCTCAGCCACTCCTCGCACATGGTGAAAATCGCTCGTTGAATCCGGCCTCGGTGATGAAACTGGTTACCACGCTGGCGGCTCTCGATACCCTGGGGCCGGCGCATACCTTCAAGACCCGAATCTATGTCGATGGACCGATCGCCGATGGCGTTCTGAGCGGCAACCTGATACTGCAAGGCGGCGGCGATCCAGCCCTGACGCTGGAGCGTTTCTGGCTGTTGCTGCGCGAATTGCGCGAACGCGGCGTGCGCGAGATTCGCGGCGATGTGCTGCTCGACAACCACTACTATCAACTCGATCCGATCGATCCGGCGGCTTTTGATCAAGCGCCGCTGCGACCCTACAACGCGCCGCCGAGCGCCTTGCTGGTCAACTTCAATACCCTGAATCTGCGTCTGTCGATGTCCGACGGCGCGATCGGCGCGCGTATCGATCCGCCTGCCAGCTCCCCGGCCCTGGTCAACCAGTTGCGCAATTCCGCCGCCCCTTGCAACGGTTGGCGTGCGCAGGTCGAACGGCAACCCGACAGTGACAAGCTGATTCTGACCGGCGCCTATCCGACCGACTGTGGCGATCAGAGCATGCCGCTCAATCTGCTGAGCCCGGAAGCCACGCTGGCGGTGTTGTTCGGCGCCCTCTGGCGCGAATTGGGCGGACTGCACGCTGGTCAGGTCAGACCTGCTTCGAGCGAAGAGCGGATGGCCGATGCGGCGCCGGCATTGCTGCTGGAGTTCGATTCTCCGCCATTGGCGCAACTGGCGCGGGACATCAACAAGTTCAGCAACAATGTCATGGCCAAGATGCTGTATCTCAATCTCGGCGCGCATCGATTCGAAGCGCCGGCGACCTGGAACAAAGGCGAACGGGCGGTACGCGCCTGGCTCAAGGAGCGCGGTCTGGAGATCCCCGAACTGGTGTTGGAAAACGGCTCGGGGCTGTCCCGCATCGAACGCATCTCGGCGCGTTCCCTGGCGGACATGCTGAATTACGCCGCCACCCGACCGGCCTATTTCGAATTTGCCGCCAGTTTGCCGGCGGTGGGCCTGGAAGGCACCCAGAAGACGCGCATGAATGGCAGTCCCATGGTCGGATCGGCCTGGCTCAAAACCGGCAGCTTGAACCGGGTGCGCGGTCTGGCCGGCTATGTGCTGGGCCCGAACGGCAGCCGGCGCATCCTGGTGATGTTGATCAATCATGCCAATGCCGCGGCGGCCGGCAAGGCGCAGGCCGCGTTGATCGAGTGGGCGGCGCAGTGATGTCGGTTCGAGAGACTGGACTGGAGGCGTCAAGTCAAGCGAAAAATGCATGCAAACAGCCCAGTTATGCACATCTACATGCTTGACATCGGCTTTTTCCGACGCTAGGCGCACGGATCCGGGTGCTGTCTCGTAACCAGTTGTTTTTATTGGAATATATTCTTGCTTGTTTTTTAATCCCGGAGCTGACTATGGCGCTGTATCAAGGTATCGGGGCGCTTTTCAACGGGTTTTCCACATAGTTATCCACAGCTTCAGTGGACAATTCAAAAACCCCTTGCGGTATCCGGGGGTTCGTCGTTTCTGTTCCTAAACTACATTAAGTCCGCCAGATAACTGTGTCCGATGCTGAAGCTTTCGCCAGTGCCCGGCCGTCTCCCGACGAGGCTGTGGTTATTGCCCGGGTCGCCCTCGATATGCCGATGGAGCGTCTGTTCGACTATCTGGCACCGGATGCCATTGCCGATGATATCGGCCGACGGGTGGAGGCGCCGTTCGGCAACCGCATCCTGATCGGCGTGCTGCTGGAATTGGCGGCTGGCTCCGAAGTACCCCCGGAGCGTTTGCGCAATCTGCATGCGATCGATCGCAGCAGTCCGCCCCTGCCTGCCGATTTGCTGGCTCTGGCGCGCTTCGTTTCCGGCTATTACCACCACGCCCTGGGAGCGGTGTTGGCGATGTTGCTGCCGCCGGCCATGCGCCGCGCGGTCGGCTCCGGCGGCGCCGGCAAGACGCCGTTAGCGGCAGCCTACCGTCTCACCCAGGCGGGGCGCGAACAGGCCAGCCAGATCCCGGTCCGCTTTACGGCGCGCAAGGCCCTGGCCGACAAACTGCTGACTGGCGAGCTGTCCGGCGTGGAGATTGCGCAACGTGACAAGCCCATGCTGCGCGACTGGCTGGGGCAGGGCTTGATCGAGGCTGTGTCGATAGTCGCGGCAAGCGTCCCCGAGGAGAACATTCCCGGCTTGACCGAAGAGCAGATGGCGGTACTTGCGGAATTGCGCACGGCGGGCAACGAATTCAATGTCACCCTGCTGCATGGTGTGACCGGCAGCGGCAAGACCGAGGTCTATCTGCAACGGGTCGCCGATGTTCTGGCGAACGGGCGTCAGGTACTGGTTCTGGTGCCGGAGATACACTTGACGCCGCAACTGACCGAACGCTTTTCGCGCCGCTTCCCCGACCGCATGCTGATCAGTCTGCACAGCAATCTGGCCGGCGGTGAGCGTCGCGCGGCCTGGCTGGCGGCATTGGAAGGCCGCGCCGACATCGTGTTGGGGACGCGTCTGGCGATTTTTACGCCATTGCCCAGATTGGGCCTGATCATTGTCGATGAAGAGCATGACAGCGCCTACAAGCAGATGGAAGGCATGCGCTATTCAGCACGCGACGTAGCGATCTGGCGTGCGCGTGAACGCAATGTGCCGGTGTTGCTCGGTTCCGCCACGCCGGCTTTGGAATCCTGGCGTAATGCCAAGACCGGCCGCTACCGTCTGCTCAGTCTGACCCGGCGCGCGCATGCCCAGGCGGTGCTGCCCCAGGTGCGGTTGATCGACTCGCGCGGCGATCGACCCAAACAAGGCTTTACCGGCGCATTGCATGCGGCGCTGGCCCAACGTTTGCAACGCGGCGAACAGAGTCTGGTGTTCATCAACCGGCGTGGCTATGCGCCGACGCTGCTGTGCAATGGCTGCGGCCATGTGTTTCCCTGCCCGCGCTGTTCGGCGCACCTGGTGCTGCATCGAAGCAAAGCCGCGTATCGCCTGGTCTGCCATCACTGCGGTTTCATCGCCCGGCCGCCGGAGGCCTGCCCGGAATGCGGCAATCTCGATCTGCGCCCGGCCGGGCAAGGCACGCAACGCATCGAGGAAACCCTGGCCGAACAATTTCCCGATGCGCGCATTCTGCGCATCGACCGCGATACCGCCGCGCGCAAGGGGGCATTTGCCGAGATGCGTGAACAGGTCGAAGCGCGCCAGGTCGACATCCTGGTCGGTACCCAGATTGTCGCCAAGGGACATGATTTCCCGCATCTCACCCTGGTCGGCGTGATCGGCGCCGACCAGGCCCTGATCTCGCCCGACTTTCGCGCTGGCGAGCGCTTGTTCGCGCAACTGATGCAGGTCGCCGGTCGCGCCGGTCGCGCCCAGCATCCCGGCGAAGTCCTGATCCAGACCGCCTATCCGCGGCATCCACTGTATCAGTCGGTGTTGCGCCACGACTATCCGGGATTTGCCGAGACGGCCCTGCGCGAGCGTCGCGGCGCGGATTTTCCGCCCTACGTCAGCCAGGCCTTGCTGCGCGCCGAAGCCGGCGAGGAGGACGCCGCGCTGGGCTTCTTGCTGGCCGCGCGCGAAGCCGGGGCTGCCATGAACACCGGTGTATTGCTGTTCGACCCGGTGGCGGCGCTGATGGCCCGCGTCGCCGGCCGGTATCGCATGCAATTGCTGGTGCAGACCGGCGCCAGGCAAGCCCTGCAACAGTTTCTCAAGCGCTGGTTGCCGCAACTGCAAGCCCTGCCTGCGAAAGGCGTGAAATGGTCGCTGGATGTCGACCCGATGGATTACTGATTCCTGGGTCTTGAAACAGCAGTTGACGCGCCGTTACGGACTTGCTGATTACTGGCGGCAGATACAAAAAAACGGGCATCGCCCGTTTTCTTGTTCAGTGCCGTGCTCGCATTATTTCTTGGCGGGGGCTTTCTTGACCGGTGCAGCAGCGGGTTTGGCGGCGGCAGCTTTCTTGACCGGTGCAGCAGCGGGTTTGGCGGCGGCAGCTTTCTTGACCGGTGCAGCAGCGGGTTTGGCGGCGGCAGCTTTCTTGGCCGGTGCTGCAGTGGGCTTGGCGGCGGCAGCTTTCTTGGCGGGTGCAGCGGCCGGCTTGGCGGCGGCAGCTTTCTTGGCGGGTGCAGCGGCCGGCTTGGCGGCAGCGGCTTTCTTGGCGGGTGCAGCGGCCGGCTTGGCGGGTGCAGCGGCCGGCTTGGCGGCAGCGGCCTTCTTGGCGGGTGCAGCGGCCGGCTTGGCGGCAGCGGCCTTCTTGGCGGGTGCAGCGGTCGGCTTGGCGGCAGCGGCCTTCTTGGCGGGTGCAGCGGCCTTCTTTACGGGTGCTGTGGCGTCAGGCTTGTTGGCGGCTTTCTTGACGGCGCTTTTTGCAGGTTTTGCATCGGACATGTATGACTCCTCGATGAATGAAGGGTTTGGCCGGAAAGCCTTATGCCTCAAGCACTTCCACGCTATCAAGAGGCGTGCGGCGATTGTAGAACAAAAAAAACCGCGCTTCGCAAGCGCTCAGCGCGGTTTTAGATGATTTATGCCGATATTTGGCGTGATTTTGTCGTCATGGCAACAAAGTTTCCCCGGTAAACAAATCCTCGACCCTTTCGCGGGCATGAACGAGATGGGTTTGGCCGCCATCAACCATGACTTCCGCGGCTCTCGGACGGGTGTTGTAGTTCGAACTCATGCTCATGCCGTAGGCGCCGGTCGAACAGATTGCCAGAAGATCGTCGGGGGCCAACGCCAGCACGCGATCATGGCCAAGAAAATCACCGGTTTCGCACACCGGGCCAACCACGGCATAACTGCGCGGTGTGGTCTCGGGTCGCTCGCGTACCGGCAAAATCTCGTGCCAGGCGTCGTACAGCGCGGGGCGCATCAGATCATTCATCGCCGCATCGACTATGGCGAAATCCTTGGTTTCACCATGTTTCAGATACTCCACCCGGGTCAGCAGCCAGCCGGCGTTGCCGACCAGCGAGCGGCCGGGCTCGACGATCAATTGCTCGGCGCGGCCACGCAGACGAGACAGGATGACCTCCGCGTAGTCGTCGAGTTCGGGCGGCGTCTCATCCCGATAGCGGATACCGACGCCACCGCCGATATCGAGGTGATGCAGAGCGATGCCCTCGGCTTGCAGGCTTGCCACCAGTTCCAGCACGCGGTCCAGCGCTTCCGCGAAGGGCGCAACTTCGGTCAGTTGCGAGCCGATGTGGCAGTCGATGCCGGCAATCCGTACATGCGCCATTTCCGCCGCTTCACGATAGACCCGCAAGGCCTGTTGATGGGCGATGCCGAACTTGTTGTCCTTCAGTCCGGTGGAAATGTACGGGTGGGTTTTTGCATCGACATTCGGGTTGACGCGCAGGCTGATAGCGGCAGTGCGGCCGAGTTCCCCGGCTATCTGATTCAGGCGCACCAGCTCGTCTTCCGATTCGACATTGAAACAAAGAATGCCGGCATCCAGCGCGGCGCGCATTTCGGCTGCGGTTTTGCCGACCCCGGAAAACACCACCCTGGCGGGATCGCCGCCGGCGGCCAGCACCCGCGCCAGTTCACCGCCGGAAACGATGTCGAAGCCGGCGCCCAGGCGGGCGAACAGATTCAGAATGGCCAGACTGGAATTGGCTTTCACCGCGTAGCAGATCAGATGCGGATGAGCCGACAGCGCCTGGTCGTAAGCGCGGTAGGCATGCTCCAGCGCGGCGCGGGAATAGACATAACAGGGCGTGCCGAATGCGCTGGCGATGGCATTCAACGGCGCATCCTCGACATGCAGCAGGCCGCCCCGGCGAGAGAGTGGGTTCATGGTTTATCGACTGGCTGGGTTGATTGAACGGTGGGCGGCGCCGGTACGGCCGGGTCCGGCAGATACAGAACGCCTTTTTTGCCGCAGCCGGAGAGCGCGTACAAGGCGCAGAGCAGGAACAACAGTCGGAGCAGGGAAAATTGCATGGAGAGCCTCTAGAATCACGTGCAGTTTAGCAGCCCGAAGTTTGCCCCCCAAGGTTGCGCCCTATTGGAGACCTCCGATGACCGAAAGTGAATATGTCCATCTGGCTGAAGACACCCTGCAACACCTGGAGCAGGCCATTGAACAGGCCGATGGTGATCTGGATTACGAATTTTCCGCGGGCGGCGTCCTGCAGATCGAGTTTGCCGACGGTTCGGTGATCGTCGTCAACAAACAGGCTGCCGCACAGGAAATCTGGGTGGCGGCGAAAAGCGGCGGCTTTCACTTCCGCTGGGATGGACACGTCTGGCGCGATACCCGCAGTGATGAAGAGTTGTTTTCCGCCTTGTCCCGATTCGCATCCGCGCAATCCGGCGGCTCGATCGAACTCCGTTATTGATTCAGCCCGAACCTGGCCTAAGTCAGGCAGGCACCTGGCGATTCTTGGCCTAAACTGAGTTTGCTGGAGGTTATATGGAAGAACATATCCTTTTTGAATTCCTGCCTGAAATAGTCGAGCAGTTGGGGGCAGATCACGTCAAACCGTTGCTGGATCGGGTGACGTTGCAGTCTTTGGAGGAAAACCAGGTGATGGTCCACGACCAGGAGCCCATCGACGCATTTTTCCTGGTGTTGAGCGGCAGTCTGCAACTGTCCATCGAATTGTCCGGCCATCACATTCAGCTCGGCGCCATTCGTCCGGGCAACTGGTGTGGCGAGCTGGGTTATTTCACCGGCATTCGGCGTGCTTCAAGCACCGTCACCGCCGGTCCCGATACCACCGTGGCGCGGTTGGCCTATGTCGATTTCGACGCGCTGATTGCCGAAGACTCGATCGCCGTCTGCCGGCTTACGCATGCTTTCATTCAGATGCTGATCCGGCGCCTGGAAGTGACCGCCAACAATCCGGTCGTCGATCCGCAGGGCAACATGTTGTTGCTGGGCGACATCACCGTGCCGCTGTCCGAATTGAGCCGCAAGCATCACGGCGTGATCGATTTCATCAAGAGTCTTTTGGGAGCGCGCGGATGATACTGAAAAACTACCTGCGGTCGTTGCCGGGTTTCCAGTTCCTGTCGGATTCCGATGTCGACCATGTCGCCGCCGCGATGCGGGTCGACGAGTATCCGAAAGGGCATGTGCTGATTTACCAGGATCGTCTGAATCAGGACATGTTTTTACTGCTCGAAGGCCTGGTCGACGTGACGCATTACGGCAACACCGGCCGCCATTACCAGTTGAAGACGCTGCAGCCGGGTGAGTTCTTCGGCTTGCCGTCGCTATCCACCGGCAAGCCGGCCGTCGCTTCCTGTGTCGCGCATGGGCCGATCAAGGTCGCCAGCCTGCCGTTTTCCGCTTACCTGTTGCTGTATCAGCCGGATTCCGATATCGGCTGCCACTTTCAGTTCGTCATCGCCACCCAGTTGGCGCGCGATCTGCATGATCGCCATGATGCGTTGCGCAATCTGCTGGTTCAGGTCTATGGCGGTGCGCATCCCGCAGTGGATGACAAGCGGGACGAGGTGCGCGCCGGATCGCCCGACGCCTGATCCGACTTGCGATGCCTCAAACCAGCCGGGCGCGGGCGCGGGCCGCCGCCGCGCGGACCTGGCTGGGCGCGGTGCCGCCGAGGTGGTCGCGCGCGGCGAGCGAACCCTCCAGCGTCAGCACCGTATAGATGTCGGCTGCCACCAGCGGCGAGAAGGCTTGCAGTTCGGCCAGGCTCAAATCGGCCAGATCGCAACGCCGTTGTTCCGCCGCCCGCACCGCGCGCGCCACCGCTTCGTGCGCCTCGCGGAACGGCAGCCCCTTCTTGACCAGATAATCGGCCAGATCGGTGGCGGTGGCGTAGCCTTCAATCGCCGCCTGACGCATGCGTTGGGCGTTGACGGTGACATGGAACACACGTTCGCCGCTCTGGGAGTCGATATGGCTACCCATCATCTCGGCGAAAATCGCCAATGTGTCGATCAAGGTGTCGACCGCGTCGAACAGCGGCTCCTTGTCCTCCTGATTGTCCTTGTTGTAAGCCAGCGGCTGGCCTTTCATCAGCGTCAGCAAGGCGATCAGGTGGCCGTTCATGCGGCCGGTCTTGCCGCGCATCAGCTCGGGAACATCCGGATTTTTTTTCTGCGGCATGATGCTGGAACCGGTGCAAAAGCGGTCGGCCAGGTCGATGAAACCGAAGCGCGGCGTCATCCAGATCACCAGTTCTTCGGACATGCGCGAAAAATGCGTCATCATCAACGCCCCGGCGGCGAGGAATTCGATCGCGAAATCGCGGTCCGACACCGCGTCCAGCGAATTCTCGCAAACCCCCTCGAAACCCAGTTCCCGCGCCACCATCTCGCGGTCGATCGGGAAGCTTGTGCCGGCCAGAGCCGCCGCGCCGAGCGGCAGACGGTTGACGCGGCGGCGGCAATCGACCAGACGTTCATGATCGCGGCTGAGCATTTCCTGCCAGGCCAGCATGTGATGGCCGAAGGTCACCGGTTGCGCGGCCTGCAAATGGGTGAAGCCGGGCATCACCGTGGCGGCGTGATGATCGGCCAGATCGATCAGCGCATGGCGGGCCTGGAGATTCAGCTCCAGGATGCGGTCGATGGCGTCGCGCAGCCACAGACGCACATCGGTGGCGACCTGATCGTTGCGCGAGCGGCCGGTGTGCAGCCGCTTGCCGGCGTCGCCGACCTTGCGCGTCAGCGCCCGCTCGATGTTGAAATGGATATCCTCGTCGTCGAGGTTCCACGTGAAACGCCCGGCTTCGAAGTCGGCCAGAATCTCGCCCAGACCGCGGCGAATGTCGGCCAGATCCTGCGCCGTCAGCACGCCGACCTGATGCAGCATGGCGGCGTGCGCCAGCGAACCCTGGATGTCGAATGGCGCCAGGCGCCAGTCGAACGGGATCGAAGCGGTGTAGCGTTTCACCCGTTCGGAAACCGGTTCGGAAAAGCGGCCGGACCAGATCACCGGGCTGGATGGCTGTGTGGCGGGCGTTTCGGCTTGGCTCATGGGCGTGTTAGCTTGCGGGCTGGAGTAATCGTAAGGCGCGAATTATGACAAAGGAGACCCAGATCGCCTTGCCGGATTTCCACAATCTCGGCATTTTGCTGCGCGCGGTGATCGCGGTGCAGGTCTTGGGCCTGCTCGTAGCCCTGACTCAGGCCGCAACACCGCTGTTGGCGCTCGAACTGTTTTTTCGCTATGCCGCGTTTCTCGAACCGCCGCTGCTGCTTGTCGTGCTGATCCTGTATCTTGCCGCGCCCTGGCTGAACGCCATGCCGCCGCGCCGTGCACAGTTGGTGTGCGTGGCGATCAGCGCGCTCGGCGCAGTGTTCTGGCAGGCGCTGCTGGAGCGTCCCGACGCCGCTGACGAAAGTGCCAGCCTGTTGCGCCCGGCGCTGCTCGGCGCCGCCGCCGCGATGCTGATTCTGGCCTGGTTCGACTGGCGCGCGCGGCGACTGTCGCCGGCGCTGGCCGAAGCGCGATTGCAGGCATTGCAGGCGCGAATCCGACCGCATTTTCTGTTCAACAGCATCAACAGCGTGCTGTCGCTGATGCGTTCGAATCCGGCGCGGGCGGAAACCGCGCTGGAGAATCTCGCCGAACTGTATCGCGTGTTGATGGCCGATAACCGCCAGTTGTCGCCGTTGGGGCGAGAAATGGAACTGGCGCGGGCGTATCTCGATCTGGAGAGCTTGCGCCTCGGCGAGCGGCTGCAAGTCGATTGGCGGGCAGACAACGCCCCGGCCGAGGCTTTGCTGCCGGCTTTGGTGCTGCAACCACTGCTCGAAAACGCGGTTTGTCACGGCATCGAGCCGCAACCCCAGGGCGGGCGTATTGGCGTCGACATCTTCGCGCGCGACGCGCAGCTCAATGTGGTGGTACGCAATCCTTGCCATGACGAAACGCCGAGCAGACCCGGCAATCGCATGGCGTTGTCCAACATTCGCGAGCGGCTTGCGCTGCACTTCGACGCGGAAGCGCGCTTGTCAGTGCATCGAGTCGGCGACGAGTTCGTCGTGCAGGTGGTCATTCCACTGCGCATACGCGATTCGCGGTCAGCCAGGGAGGCAAGTCATGGCAACGCGCATTAGGGCCATCCTGGTCGATGACGAAATCCTGGCCAGGGAGCGTCTGGCCGACCTGTTGCAGGATCTGGCCGAAGATTTCACGGTCGAGATCGTGGCGCAGGCCGGCAATGGCCTGGCCGCTATTGAATCCGCTGCCGCCCATCCGGCCGACGTGATGCTGCTCGATATCCAGATGCCGGGCATGAACGGACTGGAAGCGGCGCGGCATATCGCCGCGTTGTCGAATCCACCGGCGATCATTTTCGTCACCGCCTTCGATGAACACGCGCTACAGGCCTTCGAATTGCGCGCCGTCGATTACCTGCTCAAGCCGGTGCGTCTGGCGCGGTTGCGCGAGGCGCTGGCGAGGATCAAGCCGCTGACGCCGGAGGATGCGGCGGCGCTGGCGCCCAGGCGCACGCATTTTTCACTGCTCGAACGGGGACGCATCTGGCGCGTGCCGGTGGCCGAGGTGCTGTATCTGCGCGCCGAATTGCGCTACGTCACCGCCCGTACGCGGGATCGGGAATATCTGCTGGATGAGTCATTGGTCAAACTCGAGGAGGAGTTTGGCGGCGCATTTCTGCGCATCCATCGCAACTGCCTGGTGGCTCGTGGTCATCTGGAAGGTTTCCAGCGCCTGGTCGACGAAGGCGACGGGCACTGGCTGGCGTTGCTCAAGGATTGGCCGGAACGACTGCCGGTCTCGCGCCGGCAAATGCATGTCGTGCGCGAATTCGTCAAAGGCGCCTAGCCGGCTTTACTTGGGTTCCGGCAGACCGCGTACTTTTGCCAGACCCTTGTCGATGGCCTTGTCGAGGTGATAACCGTAGTAGTCGATGGTGCCCAGACCGATCACCGGCTTGGCCAGCAGGTTGCCGGACGAATCGAACACCATCACGGTCGGCACCATGCGCACCCCCTTGTCGCCGGCAAAGTGGCGATGCGGCGTCTTTTCGCCGAAGAAGTCCTTCATCGGCTGATAGCTCGACAACTCGACCTTGCGCATCACGAGTTTCGACTGGTAATCGGCATTGCGGCTCATCGGGATCAGAAACTCGTTGAGCACCGTGTCGCAATAGGAACAGTGTTCACTGGCGAACATCACCAGTACCACGCCGTTCTTTTTCTTGGCCAGATCCGCGTCTTTTTGCAGGTCGCGCGCCACCGGCACCCCAATCTCCGCCCAAGCCGCGCCAAAGCCGCATGCTACAATCGCCAGCAGTAACGCAAATGCTTGTTTCATAGCCATTTTCCTTCGACTCGGGCGGCACATTGTATGCGAGTTGGGGATGCCTGAAGAATAGTTCAAACATGCCTGAAAAAATCATCATCGCGACGCGCGAAAGCCAACTCGCGCTTTGGCAGGCGGAGCACGTCAAGGCGCGCCTGATCGCTCTGTATCCAGGACTGCACGTCGAACTGCTGGGTATGACCACGCAGGGCGACCAGATACTCGACTCGCCGCTGTCGCGCATTGGTGGCAAGGGGCTGTTCGTCAAGGAGCTGGAGGTCGCCATGGAGGAGGGGCGCGCCGATCTTGCCGTGCACTCGATCAAGGATGTGCCGATGGATCTGCCGCCGGGCTTTGAGATGGCCGCCATTCTGGAGCGCGAGGATCCGCGCGACGCCTTTGTGTCGAACACCTACGCCAGCCTCGAAGAACTGCCGCCGAACGCTCGCGTCGGCACCTCCAGTCTGCGCCGGCAGGCACAGATACGTGCCCGCCTGCCGCATCTCCACGTCGATACCCTGCGCGGAAACGTCAATACCCGTTTGCGCAAGCTCGATGAAGGTCAGTATGCCGCCATTTTGCTGGCCGCCGCCGGACTCAAACGCCTCGGGTTCGAACACCGCATCCGCGCCACCCTGCAAGCCGAGGAAAGTCTGCCGGCGGTCGGCCAGGGTGCCATCGGAATCGAAATTCGTTGCGGTCGGCCGGAACTGGCGGCCATGCTGGCGCCGCTCAATCACTCGGAAACCGCCGCCTGCGTGCGCGCCGAACGCGCCATGAGCCGCATGTTGCAAGGCGGTTGCCAGGCGCCCATTGGCGGCTATGCCATAGTGCGCGATGCGCGGATTTATCTGCGCGCTTTTGTCGCCGATCTGGAGGGTATTCGGTTCTTCCGCGCCACAGCGGAAGGCGCGCTGGATGCGCCCGAAGCGGTGGGCCATGCCGCCGCGCGGGAATTGATCGAACAGGGCGCCGATCACCTGATGGCGGAAATCATCCAGCGGGCAAGATGAGTCCAGGAGACAGTCTTCCAGCCGAGCCGCTCGCGAAGATAGGCGTGCTGGTGACTCGTCCGATTCAACAGTCCGATCGTCTGATGCAGCGTTTGCGGGCGCTGGGTGCGCGGCCATTGCTGTTTCCGGCGCTGGAGATTGCAGGCGTCAACCAGCCGGAGCGGCTTGGCCTGCTGTTGGCGGGTGTTGAGCGTTATGACTGGCTGTTGTTCGTCAGCCCGACGGCTGCTGAATACGGCCTGGATGCGTTGCGGCAAGCCGGTTCTGCGGCGGCGGCGATGCGGATCAACACCGCTGCCGTCGGTTCCGCCACCGCCGCCGCGCTGGGCGCCGCCGGTATGCCTGAGGTGGTCGCGCCGGAAAGCGGCAACGATAGTGAGCATTTGTTGGCGTTGCCGGAATTTGCCGACATGCGCGGCCGGCGTGTCCTGATCTTTCGCGGCGAAGGCGGCCGGGAACTGATTGCCGCCACCTTGCGCGACCGCGGTGCGCAAGTCGACTACGCCGAATGCTATCGGCGAGTCTGTCCTGACAGCGATCCGCAGCCGTTGCGCCGGGCGTTGGCCGATGGGCAAATCCAGGCGGTCACCGCTTTCAGCGGCGAGACTTTGGACAATCTGCTGACGCTCGCCGGAGAAGCGGCGCGGCAAATCCTGCGGGCGCTGCCGTTGTTTGTGCCGCATCCGCGTATCGCGGAGCAGGCCCGCGCGCTCGGATTCGCGCTGCCCATGCTGACGGAGTCGGGAGAAAGCGGAGTCCTGGCCGGGCTTGTGGAATACTTCCGACATGACTGAAAACATCGCGCCCGTCGCATCACACCGCACCTATCTCGCCGGGATCGCCCTGGCGCTGGCGGTCTTGGCCTTGCTGGCGGCGCTGGGCCTGGCCTGGAGCCAGCATGACCGGATGCAGCAACTTGAATTGCAGATGGCGCGCCGCATCGGCGACTTTGATGCCGCCAGCCGCGAGGCGCGTACCGCCGCGAAGGCCGCCAACGAGGCGCTCCTGGATTTGCAGGCCCGTCTGCTGGCGATGGAATCGCGCGCCAACGAGACGCAGAACCAGCAACTTGCGCTCAGCGAGATGTACCAGGAACTGGCGCGCAGCCAGGATGAGCGGGTAGCGGCGGACATCGAACAAACCTTGCTGCTGGCCCAGCAGCAATTGCAACTGGCCGGCAACGTGCGCGCCGCGTTGCTCGGCCTGGAAGCCGCCGATGCGCGTCTGGCGCAGCTCAACAAGCAGCAATTCAGCGGCTTGCGAACCGCCTTGTCGAGAGACATGGAGCGCCTCAAATTGCTGCCGGCGGCGGACATCGAGGGCGTCAGCGCGCGCCTGGAGGTGCTCATCGAAAGCGTCGATCACCTGAAATCCGAGTCCGACGCCGAACCACCTGCACACGCGAACGGCTCCGCAGCGGCTGCGGCAAAAAACGGCACCGGTACAGTGGACCTGTTGGCCAGGTTTTCCAGGGAAGCCTGGAGCGAATTCAAGGACCTGGTTCGCATTCGTCGTCTGGACCAGCCTGAAGTGGCGCTGTTGTCGCCATCGCAACACTATTTTCTGCGTCAGAACCTGAAGCTGCGCCTGTTGGCGGCGCGTTTGACACTGATACAACGTGACGAGAGCGGTTTCCGCGCGGACATCGCCGCCGCGCGCGATTGGGTCAATCGCTATTTCTACCGTCAGGACGAAGTCAGCCAGTCGTTTGTCCGCAGCCTGGAAGAGCTGCTCGGCGCGCCGGTCGCGCTCAAGGACGCCCAGATCAGCGCCAGTCTGGAAGCCCTGCGCAGCGCGCGCGGGGCGCACTGAAAACCGATGCGCGCAGCGCTCTGGATCCTCGCCCTGTTCGCTTTGGCGGTGGCGTTCACGTTGGCCGCGCGGCTCGATCAGGGCTACGTCATCATCGTCTATCCGCCGTGGCGCATGGAGTTGTCATTCATGCTCGCCCTGCTGTTGCTGGCGGGGCTGGTGATATTGGCCTACGCCATGCTGCGGCTGGCCGGGATTGCACTGAATCTGTCCAGCGATGTGCGGGTCTGGCGCAACAAGCGGCGCAAGATGAAAGCCGATCAGACGCTGCTCGATGCGCTGCGCGCACACCTCGACGGCGATGCGCAACGTGCTCGGAGCCTGGCCGATAAGGCGATCGGCAGCACCCTGGCGCCGGATCTGCTGGAGCGCTTGCGGCGACCGGCAGCCGCCGATCCCGCCGCCCTGCCACCGAATAGCGGGCAGCAGGACCGGATTCAGCCTACCGTCTGATAGTCGAAGGAATCGGCGAAGAATGCCTCTGGCGGCAGGCCGCGCCCGATAAAATCCCGCCGCGCAGCCTCTACCATCGGCGGCGCGCCGCAGGCGTAGACCTCGAAACCGGAAAGATCGGCGTAATCGTCCAGCACTGCCTGATGCACATAGCCGATGCGTCCCGGCCAATGGTCGGTCTGCTCGGCTTCCGACAGCACCGGGATGAAGCGGAAATTCGGCTGATCCTTCTGCCATAGCAGCGGCACCTCGGCCTGATAAAGGTCGGGCAATGTTTTAGCCCCCCAATACAGCACGAAGTCGCGCTGCACCGACTGCTGGAAGGCATGCCTGAGGAGACTCTTGATCGGCGCGAAGCCGGTGCCGCCGGCGACGAAAATCGCCGGCTTGTCGGACTCGCGCAGAAAGAAGCTGCCGTAAGGGCCGGAGATGCGCATGATCTCCTTCTCCTTCATCGTCGTGAACACATGATCGGTGAATTGACCGCCCGGCACATGCCGGATATGCAATTCGAGCAGACCGTCGTCCTCGGGTGAATTGGCCAGCGAGAAACTGCGCCGCTTGCCATCCTTGAGCAGGAAGTCAATATATTGCCCGGCGAGAAATTGCAGGCGTTCGTTGGAGGGTAATTTCAGCCACACCGCCATGACATCGTCAGCCAGCTTTTGCAGGCGTTCGACGCGGCAGGGCAAGGTCTTGATGGGAATGTCCTTGGCCGCGCCGACTTCCTTGACTTCGATGGCCAGGTCGCTTTGCGCCTTGGCGCAGCAGAACAACGCCAGCCCCTTGAGCTTGTCCTCGTGCGTCAACGCGCCCTCCTGATGCACGCCATAATCGACCGATCCGGCCAGCACCTTGCCCTTGCAGGCGCCGCACGCGCCGTTGCGGCAGCCGTAGGGCAGCGAAAACCCGGCGTTCAGCGCCGCCGCCAGCAAGGTTTCAGTGGGCTTGACGGTAAACTGGTGGCCGCTGGGCTGAATGGTGACCTGGTACGTCATGAACAAATCCTTTAGATGAGACCAATATGCGAATTCTGATCGTCGGTTGCGGAGATGTGGGACTTCGCGTTGCGCGTCTGCTGCGCGGTCGGGCTACCCTATACGCGTTGAGTCACTCGCCGCAACGCCATGCCGAGTTGCGCGCCGCCGGCGTCACACCGATTCCCGGCGACCTGGACCAGCGTCACAGCCTGTTGCGGCTGACCGGTCTGGCCGACCTGGTACTGCATTTCGCGCCGCCACCCGGCGAGGGCGAGCGCGATCCCCGCACCCGCAACCTGCTCGCCGTGCTGGGAAGGCGCGCGAGTCTAGCACGCCGAGGCCGCGTCCAAGGCCATGCGGCGGGCAGGGCAAAAACCTTGATCTACATCAGCACCAGCGGTGTATATGGCGACTGTGGCGGCGCCGTGGTGAGCGAAACCCGCCCGGCGCTGCCGAACAACACTCGCGCCAAACGTCGCGCCGATGCTGAAGCGCGGCTGCGCGCATGGGGTTGCCGCGCGCGGCGGCGTGTCGGCATCCTGCGCGCGCCGGGAATCTACGCCCAGGATCGGATGCCCGCCGAACGCGTCAGGAAAGCGCTGCCGGCCATCGTCGCGGAAGACGATGTGCACACCAATCACATCCACGCCGAAGATCTGGCCCGCCTGGCGCTGGCGGTATTGTTCAAGGGACGCGCCAACCGCCTGTACAACGCGGTTGACGACAGCGGCCTGAAAATGGGTGACTGGTTCGATGTCGTCGCCGATCACCTCGGACTGCCCCGCCCGCCACGCTTGCCGCGTGATGCGGTGATTGCCGCAGTGACCCCGGCAATGCGCAGTTTCCTCAACGAATCGCGGCGTCTGGACAACCGACGCATCAAAACCGAACTGCCCTTCAGACTCCGCTATCCGACCGTGCGTCAGGGCTTGAAGCGTTGATCGAGTGCGACGCGGCTTGTCAGCCAGAACCTGATATGGATATTTCAACTTTGCGCTAAAGTTTTCTTTGCGGGGTGCCGATAGATGCGCGGTCCATTGCGGACGTGTTGTGTCAAATATCCAACCCATGATCGAGGAGACAGAAATGATTCGAGTGCTTACCGGCAAACTGCCCCTGCTGACCGCTGTTCTGATGGCGTCCGTTTTCAGTCTGCAATCGTCGAGCGCGTTGGCCGAACTGCCGGCCAACGTTGCCGCCAAGGTTGAGACATACAAGAAGAAGCTGGTCGAATGGTCCGCGAATCCGACCATCGTCCAGGCGGTGAAGGACGCCAATGCCAAAGGCGGCCTGATTCCGGGCATGACCAACGGTAAATGGGACGAGCTGGCGGAAAATGATCCTCAGGTCACCGCCACATTGATCACGCCGGCGAGCAAGCTGGTCCAGCAGTGGGAAGCCGACAAGGGCATCAACAAGCTGTTCGTCCGTGATGCGAAGGGCAACATGGTCGCCGGTAGCGGCAAGTCTCTGGTCTACAACGCCGCCGCGCGGCCGCCGGTGAAAGAGGCGATGAAGGGCAAACCCTGGAATGCCAACGAAATCAAGCCCGATCCGACTACCCAGGTCAAGAGCGTGCATGTCTCGGCGCCGATCCTCGATGGCGGCAAGGTCATTGGCGCCATGCATACCGCCGTGACCGCGGAGTGAATCCCCGCCGCGCGACGCGCGGCGCATTCCGAAAAATCTGACAGGAGAATGGCATGAGCAGTCTTGATCGACTACGCGTCGGGCCGCGACTGATATTGGGGTTCGGCATCGTATTGGTGTTCATGCTGGTGATTCTGGTGATCGGCTTGAGCCGCATGGCGGTGATGCAATCCAATCTCGAGCGGATTGTGCGCGAGGATTACGCCCAGATCACGCAACTCAACAAGATGCGCGATGCCGTGCGATTTCGCGGTATCGCGCTGCGCGACATGATTTTGCAGGACGAATTCGGTTTCAAGCGCGGTGAATCGAAGCGCATACGCGAAGCGCGCACGGCCTATCAGGAAGCTGATCAGGCACTTTCCAAACTGGTTGTGGAAGCCGATGGTCAGGCGATGTTGACGGCGATTCGCGATGCGGAAGCCGCATCCGCCGAATTGATCACCCAAGTCATTGACGCCGCTCTTTCAGAGGACAACGAAACTGCTCGGACGCTGATTCGCGACCAGGTGCGCGGTCAGCAACAGCAACTCATCGCCCAACTCGACGCGATGCTGGACAAGCTGCAGGCGCGCAGCCTTGACATGGCGCAGCAGGCTGAGCAGAGCTATGCCTCCGCACGCCTGCTGATGCTGGCATTGGGCGGACTGGCGCTGGCTGCCGGGATACTGGTGGCGGTACTGATCACCCGCAGTATCACCGGGCGTCTGGATAAAGCCGTGAGTTTGGCGGAACGCATCAGCCAGGGCGATCTGAGCGGGCGCGTCGCCGATAGTGGCGTCGACGAAGTCGCGCAACTGCTGCAATCGCTGGATCGGATGAATCAGGCTTTGTCGGAAACCATGGGCCTGGTGTCGCAAGCCTCGCACCATGTCGCAAAATCCTGTGTCGAGCAGTCAGGCGCGATCGCGGAAGTCTCGCGCCTCTCCGACAATCAGACCGAACAGGTGATGCAGGTCAGCGCTGCCATGGAGCAGATGGGCGTTTCCATCGCCGAGGTCGCGGCCGATGCCAAATCCGTCGCCAGCGCCGCCAATCAGGCGCGGGATGTCGCGCATGAAGGCAATCTGAACATGCAGAAGAGTGTCGCGGCGACCGAGCGGATTGTCGAGAGCGTGGCGAATTCGAGCATCGCGATAGGTGAATTGAGCCAGCAGATCGAACGTATCTCCCAGGTCACCCAGGTCATACGCGACATCGCGGATCAGACCAATCTGCTGGCGCTCAATGCCGCGATCGAGGCCGCGCGCGCCGGCGAACAAGGGCGCGGTTTTGCGGTGGTTGCGGATGAAGTGCGCAAACTGGCCGAGCGCACCGCGTCCAGCACCTTGTCGATTACCGAAACGGTGAACAGCGTCAGCGGCAAGACCACGCAAGTGGTCGAAGCCATGGCCCGAGTCAGCGCCGACGTCAACAACAACGCCGAGATCAGCCAGACCACACGCGATTTGCTGGGCGAGATCGTCAATGCCGCGAGCGAGGTGAATCGATTGATTCAGCACATCGCCAATGCCACGCGCGAACAGACCGATGCCAGCCAGGGCACGGCAGTGGCAATGGAAAAAATCAGTCAGATCAGCGAGGCCAATAGCGCTCGCATGCATGGCATAGGCGACGCGGCAGGCACGCTGAACGGAATCGCCACGAATTTGCAGTCCATGGTGGATCGTTTCAAATTGTCCTAGGAGCCGGCACCGACTGCACGGAACAGCGCCAGCGTGATCGCCCGCGCCTGGGCGTGATCGACAATGGGTGGCGGATAGCCGGGTGTGCCGGCGGCGTGTTTCCACGGCGCATGGATGACTTTGTCCGGCACGGCCGCCAGTTCCGGCAGATAGCGGCGGATGAAGCGGCCCTGCGGGTCGAAATTTTCCGATTGCGTCACCGGGTTGAAGATGCGGAACCAGGGTTGCGCGTCGGTGCCGACGCCGGCGCTCCATTGCCAGCCGCCGACGTTGGCGGCGAGGTCGAAATCGACCAGTTTCTGCGCGAAGTAGCGTTCGCCCATCCGCCAGTCCACATGCAGGTCCTTGACCAGGAATGACGCGACGATCATGCGCAAACGGTTGTGCATGTAGCCGGTCTGGTTGAGTTGGCGCATCGCTGCATCGACGATCGGATAACCGGTGCGCGCCTCGCACCAGGCGGCGAAGTGGTCCGGCGGATTCGGCCATTTCAGTGCGTCGAACTTGCTCTGGAAGGCGTGCGCGACGGTATCCGGATAGTGCGCCAGCAGCATCTGATAGAAGTCGCGCCAGATCAGTTCGGACAGCCAGGTTTCAGCGCCGGCGCCGCCATGAAGATAAGCGAAGCGGGCCAGTTCCCGGATCGAAATCGTGCCGAAACGCAGGTGCACGGAAAGATAGGATGGCCCTTTGACGGCGGGAAAATTGCGCGTCTCCTGATAGTGGCCGATGCGCTGCTGGAAATCGGCAAATGCCGATGTTGCCCCTTCAGAACCAGGCGTGATTCGCCCCGGATTACCGGGCAGAAAGCCGAGTTCGGCGAGCGTCGGCAGCGCTGCGGGCGGCGATGGCGCAAGTCGGTCGAGATAGCGTGCAACCGGATAGGCCGCCAGATAAAAATCGTTCAGCCTGCCCAGCCAGGCGCGTTTGTATGGCGTGAATACGTGATACGCCCGGCCGGCGGCGGTAAGGATTTCGTCGGATTCGAAGATCACCTGATCCTTGACCCGATGCAAGCTGCGACCGGCTGCTTGCAAGGTGTCCGCTACGGCCGCATCGCGTTGGATGGCGAAGGGTTCGTAATCGCGTCCGGCGAACACCGCATCGGCGCCGAGATCGGCGGCGAGTTGCGGAATCAGCTCGCGTGCGCGGCCATGCAGCACATGCAGCGTGCCGTTGTGCTGTTCCAGTTCCTGCTTCAGCGCGGCGACGCTATGCCAGATGAACTCGACGCGCCGATCGGTTCGCTCCGGCAATGTGTCGAGAATATCGGTATCGAACACGAACACCGCATGGACACGGCGCGCGGATTTGAGCGCGTAATGGAGGGGAGCCAGGTCATCGACGCGCAAATCGCGGCGAAACCACATCAAAGCGGTGTCGAAAGCGGTATTCATGGCGGACATATTGGGGCTGCTCAGGCGGCGTTACAATGGCCGCATCTTTTCGAGCCATGATCATGGAAAACGCCAATTTCACCGACCATTTCCTCATCGCCATGCCCAATATGCTGGATCCGAATTTTTCCGGCACGCTGACCTACATCTGTGATCACGGCGAACAGGGCGCGCTTGGCGTGGTGGTCAACAAGCCGATCGAACTCAATCTGGAATCATTGTTCAGCCAGATCGGACTTGAATTGCAGGATGCACATATGCGCGGCGATCCGGTTTATTACGGTGGCCCGGTGCAGGTGGAACGCGGTTTCGTGCTGCATCGTCCGGTTGGCAAATGGGGCTCGACGCTATCGGTGAATGACCGCGTCGGCCTGACCACATCCAAGGATATCCTGGAAGCCACCGCGCGCCAGGAAGGCCCGGCGGAAATTCTGGTGACCCTGGGATATGCCGGCTGGGGTCCCGGGCAGCTGGAAGACGAGATCAAGCAGAATGCCTGGCTGACCGTGCCGGCCGACCCGGAAGTGATTTTCAGCCTGCCGGCGCAGGAGCGCATACCCGCCGCGATGAAACTGCTGGGCATCGACATGGCGATGTTGTCGGAAGAAGCGGGCCACGCGTAAATGAGTTTGGCGTTGACGCCACAACGTGGCAGCGTGCTGGCCTTCGACTTCGGCTTGAAGCGCATCGGCGTGGCGGTCGGCGATTGGGAAAACCGCCTGGCGCACGCCCTGGAAACCATTAATGGTGACGGCAATGACCAACGTTTCGGTCGCATTGCCGCGTTGATCGAAGAATGGCGGCCGCTGCATCTGGTCTGCGGTCTGCCGTTTTCCATGGATGGCACGGAGCACGACATGAGTCGTCGCGCGCGCCGCTTCGCCAACCAGCTCAACGGTCGCTTCGCCCTGCCGGTGACGCTGGTCGACGAGCGGCTGACCTCGTTCGATGCCGATTTGCGCCTGCGCGAAGCTGGCGTGAAGTGTGAATACAGCAAAACCAGCGCTCGAAAAGGCCTCAACGATCAATTGGCCGCGCAACAAATTCTTCAGGACTTTTTTGATCATGCCAAAGCAACTTCCCTCGCCTGAACAACTCATCGACCTTCTGGCCGAACAGATCAAGCCGCACATTCTTCCGGAATGCGCGTTGGTCGGCATCCATACCGGCGGCGTCTGGATCATGGATGCGCTGGCCGAAAGATTCGGCTTTGACATCCCGCGTGGCGTGCTCGACATCGCGTTTTACCGCGACGATTTTTCACGCATCGGCCTGCATCCGGAAACCAAGCCGTCGCACCTGCCGTTCGATGTCGAGGGGCGCAATATTCTGTTGATCGACGATGTGCTGTTCACCGGCCGTACCATTCGCGCCGCGATGAACCTGCTGTTCGATTACGGTCGCCCGGCCACCATCAAACTCGCCGTGCTGGTTGATCGCGGCGGCCGCGAACTGCCGGTCTGCGCCGACTATGTCGGGCTCAAGCTCGACCTGGCGGCGGACGAGCACATCTCGCTGGAAAAGAATGAATCGGAAGGGCTGCACTTCGTCATGAAGAGGAAGTCATGAGCGCCAACAACCTGCAACTCACCGACGATGGCCGGCTGCGCCATCTGCTGACGCTGGATGGTCTGCCGGCGCGCATCCTGACCCAGATACTCGATACCGCCGAGTCCTTCCTAAGCGTGTCTGAGGCGGAGCGCGATGTGAAGAAGGTGCCGCTGCTGCGCGGCAAGGCGATCTTCAACATCTTCTTCGAGAATTCGACGCGCACCCGCACCACCTTCGAGATCGCCGCCAAGCGCCTGTCCGCCGACGTGGTCAATCTGAACATCAACGCCTCGTCGCAGAGCAAGGGCGAAACCCTGCTCGACACCATCGCCAACCTGTCGGCGATGCAGGCCGACATGTTCATCGTGCGTCACGCCGCCGCCGGCGCCGGGCATCTGATCGCCCGCCATGTCGCGCCGCACATTCACATCATCAACGCCGGCGATGGTCGCTGTTCGCACCCGACCCAGGGGCTGCTCGACATGTTCACGCTGCGCCACTACAAGGGCCCGTTCCACAACCTGCGCGTAGCCATCGTCGGCGATGTGCTGCATTCGCGCGTCGCGCGTTCTCAGATCCATGCGTTGACCACGCTGGGTTGCCCGGAAGTGCGCGTGGTCGCGCCCAAAACCCTGTTGCCGCGCGATGTCGAAAACCTTGGCGTGCATGTGTTCCACAAGATGAGTGAGGGCATCAAGGATGTCGACGCGGTGCTGATGCTGCGCTTGCAGAACGAGCGCATGCGCGGTTCGCGCCTGCCCTCGGCGGGCGAGTATTTCAAACACTGGGGTCTAACCCCCGAGAAACTCAAGCTGGCCAGGCCGGATGCCATCGTGATGCATCCGGGACCGATGAATCGCGGCGTCGAGATCGACTCAGCGGTGGCCGACGGCATGCAGTCGGTGATCCTGTCGCAGGTCACCTTCGGCATCGCGGTGCGTATGGCGGTGATGAGCATCCTGGCGGGGAATCAAGCATGAAAATCCATATCAAGAACGGCCGCGTCATCGATCCCGCTTCCGGCCTGGATGCGGTGCAGGACATCTTTGTCGCTGCCAGCCATATCGTCGGCATCGGCAGCATGCCGGCCAATTTCCACGTCAACCAGGTCATCGACGCCAGCGGCTTGATCGTCTGCCCGGGCCTGGTCGATCTGTCGGTGCGCCTGCGCGAACCCGGCCTGGAATACATGGCGACGCTGGAAACCGAGATGCACGCGGCATCGGTTGGCGGCGTCACGTCGCTGGCCTGTCCGCCGGATACCGACCCGCCGTTGGACGAACCCGGTCTGGTCGAAATGCTCAAGTTCCGCGCCAAGCACATGCCTGGACCGCGCGTCTATCCGGTCGGCGCCTTGACCAAGAAACTCAAGGGTGAAGGCATTACCGAAATGGCCGAGCTGACCGAAGCCGGCTGCGTTGCCTTCAGCCAGGCCGACGCGCCGCTGATTGATACCCAGGTGCTGCTGCGCGCCATGGAATACGCCAAGACCTTCGATCTGCCGGTCTGGCTGCGCCCGCAAGACCCGCATCTGGCGCGCGAAGGCGTGGCGCATGATGGCGTGGTCGCCGCGCGCCTGGGTTTTCCGCCGATTCCGGTGCCGGCGGAAACGGTCGCCCTGTCGACCATCCTGCTGCTGGTCCGCGAAACCGGCGCGCGCGTGCATCTGGCCCGCCTGTCCAGCCGCGCCGGCATCGAGATGGTGCGGCGCGCCAAGCACGACGGCCTGCCGATCACCTGCGACGTCAACATCCATCACGTGCATCTGTCGGAAATGGACACCGCCGATTTCAACGCCCATTGCCATCTGATCCCGCCGCTGCGCAGCCAGCGCGATCGCGATGCGATCCGCCTTGGTCTGGCCGACGGCACCATCGACGCGATCTGTTCCGACCACGCGCCGGTGGACGACGACGCCAAGGAACTGCCGTTCCAGGAAGCCGAACCAGGCGCCACCGGCGTCGAACTGCTGCTGCCGCTGACCCTGAAATGGGCGCGCGAAACCGGCATGCCGCTGGGCAAGGCGCTCGGCTTCATCAGCCAGCATCCGGCGCGCATCATGGGCATCGACGCCGGCCGCATCGGCATCGACCGTCCCGCCGATCTGTGCCTGTTCGATCCGGAAGCGACCTGGGTGGTGAACCGCGCCAACCTCGCCAGCCTGGGCAAGAACAGCCCGTTCCTTGGCCTGGAAATGCAGGGCCGTGTGCAATACACGTTGATTGATGGACATCTGGATTTCCGGCGCAATCATCAGCATGCGTAGATGCGTAGGCTGTGCACGGCGAAGCTTACAAAATCAATGGTTGCACGGTGTTTTCCAGTAAGTATTAAGAGGCAAACTGAAAAACAGGGAGACCAATCATGAATATCCAGCCCGCTTTATTCGAGACCCATGCCATTCGTCGTGTGTATGACGAGAAAACCGAAACCTGGTGGTTTTCGGTGGTGGACATCATGCAAGTGCTAACCCAGCAGCCGGATTATCAGGCGGCGAGAAATTATTGGAAGGTGCTGAAAAACCGCTTGGCCAAGGAAGGCAGTGAGTCGGTTACAAACTGTAACCTACTGAAATTGCCCGCCGCCGACGGCAAGCAATACCTCACCGACGTCGCCACCGCCGAGACCCTGCTGCGGCTGGTGCAGTCCGTGCCCAGCCCCAAGGCCGAGCCGATCAAGCTGTGGCTGGCCAAGGTGGGTTATGAGCGCATGCAGGAAATGAGCGACCCCGCGCTGTCGCTGGATCGCGCTCGCGAAACCTGGCGCAAACACGGGCGCAGCGAGAAGTGGATTCAGCAGCGCATGACCGGCCAGGAAACGCGTAACAAGCTGACCGATTACTGGGCCAACCACGACATCAAGCAGGGCGAGGAATTCGCAATACTGACCAACCTGATTCATCAGGAATGGACCGGCGTCAGCGTGAAGGCGCACAAGACGATGAAGGGCCTCAAAACGCAGAACCTGCGTGACCACATGAGCGAGCAGCCTGTCGGACTTTGGAATCGTCGGCTGCAAACCGACCGCAGCGGCCCATTTTTCACCGGCTTCTTGCCCCATAGAATGACTATGCGGCGGCGAATCCGGCAAAAAATGGACTCGCTGGGGCCGGTTTTCGCTATCGACGACCAAAGTCCGACAGGCTGCGAGGCGGAGCTGATCTTCACCGCGCTGGCTGAACTGTCGACGCGGCAGATTGCGGAAACCGATGAGGCGACCGGCATGGCGGAAAACGCCGCTGCCGCCGGCCAGGGCGGGGCGATAGCCAAACAGGCGCGCAAGGCGCTGGAAGAGAAGACCGGGAAATCGGTGGTGACGGGTGAAAACTTCCTGCCGCTAGGCAAGCCGGCAGCGCGAAAAGTTACGAAGAAGCCATGACACCATTGATCCGGCCCGAGTCCATCGCGTTGTCGGGCCAGTCCATGGGTGTCCCTTCAGGCGTCCTCTCCATCATCCCGCCGATGACCCAGCTCAACACGCCGTATCCGTCGACGGCGTATCTGACCGGCTTTCTGCGTTCGCACGGCATCGCTGCGGTGCAGGAAGACCTGGCGTTGGCACTGGTGTTGCGGTTGTTTTCGCCAGATGGATTGCGCGCCATCCGAGCTTGCATCGATGCGTTGCCGAAGAACAAACGCACGCCGCAGATCCAGTCTTTTGACGAACAGTTCGAGCGTTATCTCGCCAGCATCACACCCGCCGTCGCCTTCCTGCAGGGCCGCGATCCGAGCATCGGGCATCGCATCGCCGGGCGGCATTTCCTTCCCGAAGGCGCGCGGTTCGCCACGCTTGAGGTGTATGAAGATGAAGATGGCGGCGATCCGCTGGCCTGGGCGTTCGGCGCGCTGGGCGTGCAGGATCGGGCGCGCCATTTCGCCACGCTGTACCTCAACGACATCGCCGATGTGCTGCGCGAGGCGGTCGATGCGCGTTTCGAATTCGTACGTTACGCCGAGTCGCTGGCGCAAAGCCAGCCGACCTTCGAGCCGCTCGCCGCCGCGCTCGCCGCGCCGCTGAATTGGGTCGATCAGACGCTGCGCGATCTGACGCTGGAGTCGATGACGAAGCACACTCCGGCGGTCGTACTGTTGTCGGTGCCCTTCCCCGGCAATGTCTATGCGGCATTCCGCATCGCGCAGGCGATCAAGGCGGTGCACCCCGGCATCGTCACCGTGCTTGGCGGCGGCTTCGTCAACACCGAATTGCGCGAGTTGTCCGAGCCGCGCGTGTTCGATTACTTCGACTATGTCTGTCTCGATGATGGCGAACGGCCGTTGCTGGCGCTGCTGGAACATCTGCGCGGCGAACGAAGTGTCGAACGGCTGGTGCGGACCTTCATGTGCGATGCGGACAACGTGCGCTACATCCACTTCCCCGAACCCGACATCCCCTACGCCGAAGTCGGCACCCCGACCTGGGACGGCCTGCCCCTGGATCAGTATCTATCGGTGCTCGACATGCTCAACCCGATGCATCGGCTGTGGTCGGACGGGCGCTGGAACAAGTTGACCGTGGCGCATGGCTGCTACTGGAAGAAGTGCAGCTTCTGCGATGTGTCGCTCGATTACATCGGCCGCTACGACGCCATCGCCGCCGCGACATTGGTCGATCGCATCGAAACCATCATCGCGGAAACCGGCCAGACCGGTTTCCACTTCGTCGACGAAGCCGCGCCGCCGAAGGCGTTGAAGGCGCTGGCCGAGGAACTGGAAAAGCGCAATCGGGCGATTTCCTGGTGGGGCAACATCCGCTTCGAGAAATCGTTTACACCGGAACTCTGTCTGCAACTGGCCGACAGCGGCTGCATCGCTGTATCCGGCGGTCTGGAAGTCGCCTCCGACCGGTTGCTGAAACTGATGCAGAAAGGCGTCTCGGTCGAGCAGGTCGCCCGCGTCACGCGTGCCTTCAGCGACGCCGGCATCCTGGTGCACGCCTACCTGATGTACGGCTTCCCGACGCAAACCGTGCAGGACACTGTCGATGCGCTGGAATATGTGCGGCAACTGTTCGCCGCTGGCTGCATCCAGTCCGGTTTCTTCCATCGCTTCGTCTGTACCGTGCATTCACCGGTGGGCCTGCATCCGGAGCAGTTCGGCGTGACGCTTGAACCGCTTCCGGCGGTAACCTTCGCGAAAAACGACGTCGGCTTCAGCGATCCCGCCGGGGTCGATCACGACACCCTCGGCATCGCGCTGAACAAGGCGCTGTACAACTACATGCACGGCATCGGTCTGGATGACGATGTGCGGCAATGGTTTATGACGCGGGTGCCCAGAACCCGCGTGTCGCGCAACTTCATCGCCCGGGCGCTGGGCGAATAGCCGCGGTCATGGCGCAGCAATTGATGCCGCGCGATCGCCCGTTAACCCCATTACCGGGGCGGCGGCGTTTATAAGTATGCAATGGATGATCCGCGTACCGACGAAGCCCTGATGCTGGCCTATCGCGATGGCGAGGCCGCGGCATTCGAGGTGTTGTACGCGCGTTGGCGCGGCCGGCTGTACCGCTATCTGGCGCATCAGTCAGCCACGCGCGCCGACGAACTGTTCCAGGAAGTCTGGATGCGCGTGGTCGGCGCGCGCGACGACTACCAGCCGACTACGCGCTTCTCCACCTGGTTGTTCCGTATCGCCCACAACCGGTTGATGGATCACTATCGCGCCCAGGCGCGCGGCATGGCGGCGCTGTATGACGCGGTCGACGACGAAACGCTGGAAAACCTGCCGACGCCGGCGCACGAATCGCCCGACACGTTGCTCGAACGCAAGGAGTTGGCGCGCCATATCCTGGCCGCGCTGGCCGCACTGCCGGCGCCGCAGCGCGAAGCTTTTCTGCTGGCCGAGGAAGGTGGCATGGGACCGGACGAAATTGCCCATGCCACTGGCGTCGGCCGCGAGACCGCCAAGAGCCGCCTGCGCTATGCCTACGCGCGCCTGCGTGGCATTCTGGCCGGGCAGCGGTGAACATTGGAGCAAGTGCCATGGAAGAACATGATCCGCTGTTGACCCAGGCCTACCGCGATGCCGCGCATCCCGCGCCGGGTGTGGCGCTGGATGCGCGCATCCTGGCGCATGCCCGCCAAGCGGTGCAGGCGGCTCCGCCCCGCTTTGCCGGCTGGCGACGCTGGCTGCTGCCGGCCTCCAGCATGGCGGTCGTGGTGCTGGCCTCCACGCTGGTGCTGACCATGTGGCGGACCGCACCGGAGCAATTTGCCCCCACGCCGCAAACCGCCAGGGCGCCGACTGCCGAGAGTTTGGCGCCGCCGACAGCAGCGCCCGGCGAGGCTGCAACGGCCAGCGAGCAGCGCGCTGACACCGCTCGCTCCGAGCCGGCCGGATCAGCGCGCAAACCGGCTGAGCGCGTCGAGGCCAGTCCGCCCCGAGTCGTATTGGTACCCTCCGAACCGGTTTCGGACAGCGTGCTGTCGAGCGCGCCCGTAGCTTCACTCCCACCCGCAGCCGAGGCGGGAGATTCACGGATGCCTGCGCCGCCAATGGCCGGCAGGGACAGCGAGAACACGGAGGCTCCGCCCAGACTGGCCGCACCCGTGCCTTTCGCTGCCGCAAAATCCAGAGCAACCCAGCGGGCCGGCGAGATTGCCGGGGTGCATGGCACTGTAGAAAGCAGTGTAGATAGCGAGGTGGACAGCAATCCGCAGCAGGCGATCCGGCGGATTCGCGATCTATTGCGCGATGGTCAACACGACGCGGCACGGCGAGCGTTGCAGGCATTCGTGCAGCACTACCCCGATCAGCATTTGCCGGAGGATTTGCGAGCGTTTATTACCGGGAAATAATTCTTCCAGCGTTTAACCCCGTTTACCGACCGTCGTCGTTTAAGCAGATGTCTTCCACCCGCATCAGGAGTTCATCATGCTTGTCCGACTCGTCGCAAAATCCGTTACTTTCCTGTTCGCCCTGCTTGCCTTCAGCGCCCAGGCTCAGGCTGGGCATCTGCTTGATCTGCAGATCGTCAACCGCGCCAGCGGCGAGGTTCTGACCCCCTACCGGCACGCGGGACTAGCCTACATTGCCGGCAATCCTGGCGAACGTTATGCGCTTCGCCTGATCAATCGCAGCGGCGGTCGCTTGCTGGCGGTACTGTCGGTGGATGGCGTCAATGTCGTAACCGGCGAGACCGCCGCAACGGACCAGTCCGGCTATGTGCTGGAACCGTACAGCAGCGTCGAGATCGCCGGCTGGCGCAAGAACCTGCGCGAGATCGCCCAGTTCTACTTCACCGCTATACCGGATTCCTACGCCGCGCGCACCGACCGGCCCGACGACGTCGGCGTGATCGGCGTTGCGGCTTTCCGGGAGAAGGCGCGACCGCGGCCACAGGCGCTGTTTCCGAATGCCGCGCCTGCAGCGCCAGCCGCCTCAGCCGACACCGCCGGCGCCCTGCGCAGTGAAAGCCAATCAATGGAGAAAAACCGGGCGGAACGTCTGGGCACTGGCCACGGGGAGCGCGAATATGCGCCGACCCAGTACACCGCGTTCGAACGCGCCAGCCGCTCGCCCGGGGAAATTCTCAGCCTGCGCTATGACAGCCATGCCAACCTGGTGGCGCGCGGTGTGATCCCCCAACCGCGTCAGGATTTTCCAGAGCCGCGCCCGTTCCCAGGGGGATTCGTGCCGGACCCGCGCGGATAGAGCGTAATTGATTTACAGCAAGCCGGTTCGCTCGCAGATGTCGTCCAGGCACAACGTGGTGCTGACCGGGCTGCAGTTCAGCGGCACGATGTCTTCTTCATCCAGCGTCTGTTCCAGCCAGTCCTCGCCGTCGCGGCTGCGCTTGCGCGGTGCGTAGGCCTCACTGTCCAGGTATTCGATTTCGCTGTGTGATTCGAGTTTCTGTGCCATACCCATGGCAACTCCTTTCCTGTCGCGATATCCGCCGGCGACGCCAGCACAATTGGGGCGATAACGCATCGGTCTTCAGGGTTCGACTCACACGAAGAACTTGGCAGGCCGGTAAAATGTTATATCATTTGATTCAAAATACAGAATCAAATGAGGTAAATGTCATGGAAGCAAAAACGACTCGGCAGGGCGTTTCCAAACGCGGCACCGACAAATCCAAGGCACCATTGATGGCGGCCACGTCGATGGCTACGTACAACTACACCCCCGATATCTCGGCCTATGTCTCGCTGTTCCAGGCCACGCCGGAAGATCGCGTCAAGTTGATCCGCAAGGGCGTCAAGGCCGACGCGCTGGTGAATACCAGCCGGATCATGGGTATCTCACGGGAACGCCTGTTCGCCACGCTGAATTTCCCGGCCGGCACGGTCAAACGCAAAATCGCCCAGGATGAATTGCTGTCGCCGGATCAGTCCGAGCGCATCATCGGCTTGCAGAAACTGATCGGCCAGGTCGAGACGATGGTCACCGAGTCGGGCAATCCGCACGGCTTCGAACCGGCCAGGTGGATCGCAAACTGGCTGGAAACCCCTTCCCCCGCCTTGGGCGGCGACAAGCCGGCCGACTACATGGACACCATCGAAGGCCAGCGCATCGTGTCCAACCTGCTCGCCATGATGCAGTCGGGAGCCTATGCCTGATGCGGGTCTGGCGCATTGCAACCGACACGCCGACCTACACTGCCGACGACTTGCGCGGGCTGGGCGCCAAGGCGACCGGCGGGCGCTGGAACCGGGCCGGAACGCCGGTGGTGTACTGCTCAGAGTCGATTTCCCTGGCCGCCTTGGAAACGCTGGTTCACCTGGGCGCCGGCGGTTTGCCACTGAATCGTTATTTGGTCAGCGTGGAAATTCCAGAGGTGATCTGGCGGCGGCGTCAGATGCTGTCATTGCAGACCGCTCCGGTGGGTTGGGACGCCCTGCCCACCGGCAAGGTCAGCCTGGATTTCGGCGACGCCTGGCTGACCTCGCTGGCCTCGGCTGTGCTGGTCGTGCCCTCCATCGTGGTGCCGGAAGAAAGCAATATCCTGATCAACCCGCAGCATCCCGATGCATCCGGCCTGAGCGCGAGAAAACTCAGGAAATGGCGGTATGACGAGAGGCTGCTGACACCTATCCTTTAATTTGACCATTATCAAAATAGGGGGTACGGTCAGACACGAAGTATTATCGGAGGGCTGATCTGCTGCCCGTTTTTTATAGTGACAAATGAAAGGTTAATGAATGAAAACCAATAGGGCGATTTTCCAACTGTGTCTTGTGGCGCCGATGCTGACTTCGGGTTGCGCCACCATTACCTCGAATGAGATGCAGCCTGTGTCGGTGACGACAAAGGATGAAAAAGGAGCAAACCTGGAGAAAGCGAAGTGCATCCTGCGCAACGACAAGGGTACATGGAATGCGGATAGCCCCGCCTTTGTCCAAGTCAGGCGGTCTTCCCAAGACCTGCTGGTCGAATGCAAGAAAGAGGGACAGCCCGACGGATTCCTGCGGGCGATTTCCAGGGCGGCCGGCGGCATGTGGGGCAACATCATCTTTGGTGGCGGTATCGGCGCGATCATCGACCACAGCAAGGGAACGGGATACAACTACCCGAACACATTACCGGTGAAGATGGGTCAATCCGTCGTGGTGGACAGAAGCGAATCGACAAAACCGGCGGCGGAAACCCCGGATACTGCCAGCGCGGATGGGGCCGCAAAGACACAGTGAATCAAGCCAGTCAATCCAAGGAACGGTCATGATCAAAAGCCTTATTGTTGTCGCATGTGCTGCTTTCGTTATGGGTTGCAGCATGACAGCGCCCCAATACACCCCCTCAGTGGCCAATATCGGCTATTTGAAAACAGCCAAACTGAAGCCCCTAGCGTTAGAAAAGGTAGCACCTGATCCCACTCTAAACTCCAACGAATCCATCGGGCTTCGTGGGAGCAGCATGAGTTCACCGACCGGGAGCTATTCTTCGTATATTGAGGAAGCCCTCAAGTCAGAGTTCCAATTGGCTGGTTTGTTGGACCCGTTGTCTTCCACGAAGTTGTCGGGAGTCGTGGTCAAGAACGACGTGAATGTCGGGGGTTTTTCCACTGGTGATTCCATCATTGAAGCCCGGATCAAGATCACCAAGGAAGGAATCGTCGCCTACGACAAACTGAAAACGGCGACGCTCCAATTTGAATCTTCCTTCGCCGGAGCGGTGGCCATTCCGAAAGGCAGGGACATGTATCCGATGACGGTGCAGAAATTCATCGAAACACTGATCTCTGATAGCGAATTCGTTTCCGCGCTCAAGTGAAGGAGCCTGACATGCGCATGAAGAAAACACTTGGCTTTGTCGTATTGGCTGGCTTGCTCACGGCCTGCGCGCATCCGATCGTGATCTCGCCAGACCCGGCGACCCTGACCAAGCCAACAGCGAGAATCGACAGGAATGTGGGCCTAGTCATATCGCCCGCAGACAAGGGCATACAGATTACTTCGCCCGGCGGTGGCGGCGACAGTGTCAGCTACTATCCCTACAAGGATTTAGAGTTTGGGTTTTACTCGACTCTTGCGTCGGTGTTCTTGAACGTGGTTCCGTTGAATGCCGTGGATGAGAAACAGAAGATCAGCCAACAGGACATTGGGATGATTTTTCTTCCCAAGATTCAAACCACTTCGTCGTCCGAGAGCATGTTCACTTGGCCGCCAACCTTTTTTTCCGTCATGATCGATTATCGTATGCTGGATCCTTCCGGCGCTCAGCTATCCTCGGGGCGGGTTCTGGGTGAGGGACGGGCGGAGTTCTCCGATTTCAAATCGGATTTCGCGCTTGCGGCGAAGCGAGCCGGAACTGATGCTTTAAATAAACTGACGGACAAACTTCTTGCGAGCCCTGAACTCCGGAAATAATGGGGGAATTCGTTTGATGGGGGGACTTTCACCCCCTCGGTAAATACCGCTGCAAGTCTGAGCAGCGCGCGGTAGCGAATAGAACACCGCGACGATCAAAAGGACCAAAGCCAGGGGCTGGGTGAAGGCCATAACAATAAACAATACGGTAACAATACGCTTTGGGAGGGGCGGTATCGCTCCTGCCTGACGCAGCAGGAATCCTATTTGCTGTCCTGCATGCGTTACATCGAATTCAGTCCAGTGCGGGCGGCCATGGTGGCGCATCCAGGGGAATATCGCTGGTCGAGTTATCGCGCCAATGCGCAGGGCGAGGCCGAAAAATTGATTTCGCCACATCCTGGATACGTGTCGCTTGGGGGTGATCCCGAAACGCGTTTGGTGGCCTATCGCGAGTTGTTTCGCTTCGAGCTGGACCTCGGTCTTGTGGATGAAATCCGCAAAGCGACCAATGGCAATTTCGCGCTGGGCGATCAGCGCTTTGCGGCGCTTGTTGAGTCAGCGCAGCGCTCGGCAAGCGGGTAACGCAAGGAAAATCCGGCAGGCCTCGCAAGCTGGCTGAACCTGATTCGGGTGAGTTGCTTGGTTGAATGTTTGGAGGGAAACCGTGGTCTGTCCCCTAACAGGGTGTCGAAAAACGTGAAATTCTCTGATAAACCGTCACCCCGGCGTAGGCCGGGGTCCAGAAGCTGTTGATTTTATTGAGCTCACTGCACTGGACCCCGGCATCCGCCGGGGTGACGGAGTGTTTTTCAACACCCTGCTAAACCTGTACGAATCTGCGCTATGCGGTTTGTCGATTAATTTTACAGACACCTGTTCCAGAGTCCGCCATACACAGCATCATTTCCATTTGAATCAAATGATTAATACTTGTGGCAAGGAATATGCTTAGTGTATGTGTACTAGTCCAGCTTATGTATCGGCCTAAACAGGCGCAACCCGAACACACAAGGAGAAGAGAATGCAAAACATCCAAAAGTCCACCCCGTGGCTGAAAATTTGCACGCGACCGAATTGCACCATCCAGAATCCGTTCCCGTCCCCGGCGGGTCCGGGGGCTTGAGGATTCCGACCTTTTTCAGGAGCCTAGATCATGAAAACCCGACTGTTACCCCTAAGCGCCCTGGTCCTGGCGCTGGCCAGTGCCGGCAACGCACAGGCCATCCCCCTCTCGGACCTGCTCAACGGCGACAGCATCACCGCTGGCGACAAGATGTTCGATAACTGGAGCGTGGTCAACTACGTTGCATCTGGCGCCAATCGCTCCTTCAATGCAGCCAACATTGAAGTGACCGCACTGACTGACGGCGACATGGACCCGGGTCCGGGCTTGAAGTTCGTGATTTCTGATGGCGAGTTGAATGTGACTAGCGACGGGAGCTATGCTTTCGTCGACCTGACGTTCGGCTTCCGGACTTCCGTGCTGGATCCCGGCATGAAGATCAAGGGTAACTCGCTGGAATATGGTATTGGAGGCGCTTACACCCTTGTGACTGCTGACCCTGATTACGACGTTGGCAGTTACATCCGTGAAACAATCGGATCCAGCGCAGGCCTGGATGACTTGGGTGTAATGGATATTGAGTTCAGTGCATTAAACGTTGCCGGCACTGAAAGTCCCGTTTCCAAGATATCCGATTCCGCTACTTTATCTCCTCAAAGCGAGATATGGGTGACCAAGAACATTCTGGTCTGGGCCACTGACGTTGATGATTCAGCAGGCGTCTATGGGTTCACCCAACGCTTCTCGCAGACTACCAGCGTGCCCGAACCGGCTACCCTCGGGCTGCTCGGTCTCGGCCTGCTCGGCCTAGGCTTCGCGCGCCGGCGTCGCGCCTGAACTAAGGCGGCGGTGGACTCCGCCGACTCGATCTGCCGCGCCGGTCATGGTGAGCAACGGCGCGTTGGTCGCTTGGTCGGCTCGCGCCGCTTCGGAGCGCTTTGGTGGGAACACCCAGTCGGCATAACCGGCGGCGCGCGAGTGGCGAATAGGGACAGACCATAGCGAATAGCATCAAATAGAGCCATCGAATAGAGCGAATACGAGACGGAGAATACGGGACAGACCCAATGCCGTTAAGTTAAGCCCAAGTTCGTCATTCCCGCGAAGGCAGGAACCCAGTTCTGCGTAACTTCCTGAATGCCCGCCTTCGCGGGAATGACGCTAACCAATCATGATCCCTGGCTCGCCCCCGAAGATGAAAGTTTGCCAATATTGTGAATGGCTTGTGTCTGTGACGGTGAGTGCGAGGACATCTCAGGCGCTTCTCAAGTCCTGTTCAGGCAGCTGAGCACAGTCGCGCCATCCCCAATCGCCAATCTTCGACAAACATGCGGATGGATTCGATGAACTCGGGTTCGTGCGTGCTGCGATTGATCGTGCAGTGAATCTGGAGCGAAGGCGATGCTGCATCGGTGCCGCAGGTCAGGGTCCAGGCCAGTGCATTGGGACATTCGGGGAGGGTAAACCGTAGACCGCCACGAATGACTTCGCGATGCACGATGAATTGACCCCAGAGACAGTAAATCTCGCCGGACTCACCTTTCCAGTCGATGACTCGATCGATCGAAGCGCAATATTCCGCCAGGAGCGGCCCGGTAATCGCGGTCTGCAACTGTGCTTCAGTCAGCGCACAAGGTGTGTGGGAAAAGAATTCCATATCAATCCTGAGTCCGGTCACCGCCGGTGATGGCCTTGTCTGCCAGTTTGATCACGCGGTGTGATGTGAAGAAGGGATTCCCATCGGGGAACTTGAATCAATGACTTGCGCAATGCACGGCATTACGCCCAAAAAACAGGCCAGCGGCAAGTTCCTGGTACGCTTCTCCCGCCTTGCACGCTCAGTCCGCAGCCGCCGGCATCAGCCTTAACGCCCTGGTTGAAAAGCCGTCCGACATGAGCTTCACGCTAGTTGATTGGCAAAACCGGAGTCATCCCGGAAGTTTCATGAATTTGCGTGATGCCCTAACGGGGTGACGGAGTGTTTTTCGACACCCTGCAAAACCTAAGAACAGGGTCACACCTGCGAAGGCGGGAAAGACGAGTTGATTAGCGCATTTCTGATCGCATCCGGCCCGACAGCTTTCCGGCGCCTGGCCTAGAATCCAATCTGTGCGGGGCCGCAGCCCCTTTCCTGTGATTGCTGGAGATTGCCCCACCTCCATGAGCCTACTGGACGAATATTCCATCTTCACCACGATGAAGCAGGACGGCCCGTTTGCCGTTTCCGACGGCGTGGCTCTGCGTCGGCACTTTTCCGGGGAAACCCGCAGCTGGGCGCGGCAGTTCAATGGCGACCGGCTGCTGGTCACCAAGTACCGGGTGGTGCGCGCCCAGATCTTCGATTTCCTGCAGATCGAACGCTTCGACGAGATGCAGCAACTGCTGGTGGATTCCGCTCTGCGAGCGCGCCGCAGCGAGCGGGCTTACCGGCTGCTGGGCAGCTTGTATGGCATCGTCGGCAGCACCTCGGAAATCCGCAGCAAGATCAAGGAATACGCGCAGACCGCCGACGCCGTCATCAACCTGATGCGCAACAAACTTCTGGCCCCGTACGCCGCCTACGTGGAGACCAACAACGAGATCGAGACCACTCACGACCCGGTGGAGCTGTTGTTGCGGGTGTTCGACAACCGGTTCCACAAGAAGGCTCGTTTCGAAGCCAAGCGCAAGCTGATGCTGATGAATCTGGCGGGCGCCATCGACCAGAGGGAACGGGAAACCGATATCGAAAACAAGTTCTACACCTTCCTGGAATTCCTCAATCGCAACGTCTGGAGTCCTCGCCTCAAGATCGGCGAACTGGAAGCCTCCTACCTGTTGAGCCGACACGACCCGGCAGATTTCCGCTGCCTGGACGTCCAGGTGATTACCCCCCAGGCTCGGGCACAGCTCGGTTCACTGGCGCCGGACCAGAAACTCACGCTGGTCAAACGCCGCCAGTTCCAGGATGGGGAGCGCGACATTCCGGTCTACGTCAGCGTGCGCAAGAAGGATTCCGCCGCCAAGGTGCTCAAGCTGCTGCGCAAGAACGAGAAGAACCCGGCGTTGGCGGTGGACGATGAACTGGGCTTGATGGCCGTACTGGACACCATCAGCGACGTGAAGCGCTTCGTGCGCCACATGACCCGCTCCGCGATCAAGGCAGGCTCGCTGATGACGCTGGAGGACATTTCCGACACCCTCACCGGCGTTAGTGCGCGCGATGCCAGGAATGTCGGCAGCAGCGGCAAGACGCCGATGCTCAAGTTCTTCGCCCGCATGGGTGGCATGCGGGTGGAACTGATCCTGCACACCAATGCCTCCTACCTGAACTATCGTTACCAGCGGGACATTGCCCACGACGAATACGAAGTGAAGCGCATCTTCGATTCCGGCGTCGCAGAATTCCTTTTCCCCAGCGACATCTACACCCTGGACATGACCCAGATCCGCCAGGCCCTGCTGGAGCAGTTCCGGTGGAATATTGAAAACGCCGGTCGGCTACATGGCTACACAGGGTGATGCCGCACACCAACATCAGCGTTGCAGGTTGGGCTTCCTTTCGTTAGCCCAACCTACGCCACTGCCTACGTGTCGAACCCGGTCAGCTGCCAGGGAGCCACTTGCGCAGTAATTCGCTCAGTTTGCCCATTTCCACCGGCTTCGCCAGGTGGTCGTCCATGCCGCTGGCCAGGCAGCGTTCGCGGTCTTCCTGCAAGGCGTTGGCGGTCATGGCGATGATCGGTGTGCGGGGTTTGCCGCTTGCGCTTTCGTTGGCGCGGATACTGATGCTGGCCTCCATGCCGTCCATTTTCGGCATTTCCATATCCATCAGGATCAGGTCGTAGTCGCGTTGTGCGAGTTTTTCCAGCGATTCGCCGCCGTGGTTGGCGATGTCGTAAGTCAGGCCGAGCTTGTCCAGCATGCGCGTGGCAACCATCTGGTTGATGCGGTTGTCTTCAACCAGCAGAACATGGCCGCGCAACGGCGCATCAGTCTGCGCAAGCGCGGATGTGTTTGTCACCGCGCTGTGTTCCGGCGGTTTCCTGACCCGTGCGGGCGCCGCGATGGCCGGTATGCTGAACCAGAATCGGCTGCCCTGGCCGGGTTGGCTTTCTACCTCGATTTCACCGCCCATGGCATGCACCAGATCCTGGGAAATTTTCAGGCCCAGGCCGGTACCGCCAAATTTGCGGGTCGTCGATTCATCGGCCTGGGCAAATGGCTGGAACAGACGTGCCAGTGTCTCCGCATCCATGCCGATACCGCTATCCCGCACGCTGAACTGAATTCGTTTGCTCTCTGCTACGGCTTCGATGCGGATATCGATGCTGCCCTGCAGGGTGAATTTCTCGGCATTGCCGATCAGATTGATCAGCACCTGACGCAATCGCGTCGGGTCGCCGATGATGTCGGCGGGCAGGTCGGGGGCCGCGTAGAAGCGCAATTCCAGGTTTTTGCCCTTGGCGCGCTCGGATACCAGGGCGGCGACTTCGTCGAGGGTCAGACGCAGATCGAACGGAATCTGCTCGATGGTCAACTGGCCGGCCTCGATCTTGGCCAGGTCGAGCACCTTGTTGATCAGTTCCAGCAGATGCGAACCGGCTTTGTTGATTTCGTTGACGTAATCACGATGTTCTCTGGTCAGCGACTCGCTTTCGAGCAACTGGGCAAACCCCAGAATGGCGTTCATGGGTGTGCGCAGTTCATGGCTCATGCGTGACACGAAATCGGATTTCGCCCGGCTGGCGCGTTCGGCTTCCTCCTTGGCGGCGCGCATTTCATCCACTGCCAGTCGTAAGCGCCGGTTGCTTGCGCTGATCTGCCGTGCGAAGACAAAGCCGGCCAGGGTGGCGAGCACGATGATCAATGCCACCAGCGCCATTTCGGTGGTCTTGAAGTAGTCGCGTTGCGCCGCAAGCTGATCCTCCAGTTCCTGCAAGCGGTCGCTGCTGTCGAAGAACAGCCGGTTGGCGTTTTCATTCAGGCGGAAAAAATACGGCGGAATGTGTTTCAGATAGATGGCGATCTCATGTTCCAGATCGAACAGGCCACGGCGGTCGTCTTTTTCGCGCAGCAGCGTGCGTTTGCCGAGCAAGGCACGCAGATCCCGCACCTTTTCCATGACCTGATCGAGTTGCGGCGCAATCTCGATCAATTCCATGACATAGCCGTGCGCTTCCGGGTCAGGTTGGTAGGCCACTTCACGCACCATCTGATCATGGCCTTCAATATTCAGATACACCACTTGCCGCACCCGACCGCCGTTCCTCAATACATCCAGATCGTGGTGCATCTTGGCCACATGTTCGCCGATGTGCTCTTCCAGCCGTTGTTGAGCGGTGGCATGGGTCAGTGTGCTCATCTGGTAAACATCTTTTTCGATGCGCAACAGCGTGCCTACCAGTTCCTCGCCGATGAACAGGCGCGCCCGCTCATTCGCGCTGCGTTCGCCCAGCTCGTCATAGAGTTGGGAAAAGAACATCTTCAGGCCGACGACGCCCATCAGGGCGATCACGAAAATGCCGATCAGCCACAGGAACCGCGAGGCCTGGGTATCTGCTCCAGCGGATTCGGGGGATCGGTCGCGCGGCAACGGCATGAAATGGAACCGAGTCCTATCGGGTCAGGCTTTTGTTATCGAGAAAGCCGTATTTGCGGAATATGGCCTGTCCTTCTTCCCCGGCGGTGAATTGCATGAAACGCTTCGCCTGGTCCTTGTGCTTCGAAAATGTCAGCAGATTGAGCAGCAGGGCTTGCGGCGGCGCGAGTTTCGGATTCAGGTCGATGACCTCGACAAACTTGGCGTTATCAGGAAAGAAGCCGGTTGCACGCCAGTTCAGAATCGCATCGGCCTCGCCATTTTTCATCGCATTGTTGAGTCCACGCGAATCCGGCGCCAGATAGATGCTGGCATCCAGTACTTTGCTGTAAATCCCGGCAGCGGTCAGCACGTCCTTGGTTTCCTTGCCGACGCTGCCCGAATCGGCATTGCCGATGATGGTTGTGATGTCATTGCGCAGGAGTTCCCTGACGTCGCCCTTGATGTGTTTCGGATTGCCCTTTTTGGCCATGATTGCCAACTGGTTGTAGCCGATGGTGACAACCTCGCCGAGCAGACCTTCCGCCAGATACCTGGAACGATAAGTTGGCTCGCCCGGCAGATAGAGATCGCCGACGCCGCTCTTCTTCAGGCTTTGATACAAATCTTCCGAACCGCCCTGAGCCAGCACGATCCTGATCTGTTCGCGCTGCTCGTAGGCGCGCGCGATTTCGGTCATCGGTCGAATCATCGTGATGCCGCAATAGATCAGCATCTCCGGTTTGGCGGGGGCGGCCTGTACAAGCGTGGTTTGAAACAGCAGGACAAGCAGGGCTAAGCCTGCAATCAGTAGAAATTGAACGTCTCGCAACATGATGGTCTCTGGATTGAAAGTTTGATCGGACAACTCGTCCGCATCATCAGGCTGCATAACGGCATCACCGCCAGGAAACTTAATCCGGATGGTTGATTTGTCAGTGCCGGTTTCGACGGCTATGTTCAATGGTAACGTGGCGTTTCGATTTTCTGGAGGGGCAGAGGCCTATGCAAGAGCTGCGCGCGCTGGTGGTGGATGACTCGAAAGTCGGGCGTCTGACCATGATGAAGAAGCTGGAGGCGATCGGCATGACGGTGGAGCTGGTGGAGTCGGGCCAGCAGGCATTGGATTATCTTGCCCGGCAGCGGCCCGACATGATCTTCATGGACCACATGATGCCGGAGCTGGATGGCTTCGAAGTGACTCGACGGATCAAGGCCTCACCCGCCATCCGGAATATTCCTGTCATCATCATCAGTGGCAACGACGAGGCCAGCTTCGTCGAGGAGGCCCGCGCCGCCGGAGCAGTGGATGCCATCGCCAAGCCGCCGGCCACCGAGGTTCTGCAAGCGCTGCTGGCATCGCTGCCGAAGCTGCGGGCCGAAGCGGCACACGTGCCCGCCGACGAAGCGGTTCAACAACCTGTTTCGCGGCCGGCGGTGGTCGAGCCTGCTGCTGTAGCGTCGATCGACATGGCCGAGGTGCAGGCTTTGGTGGAGCGCCTGATGGAAGTGGGCATGGCGCCGTTGCGCGACGAACTCCAGGCCAGTCTCCAGGCCAGGACCGATGGTTTGCAGCAGCAGATGCAAAGCCTGCGCCAGGATTTTGCCGATGTGCAGGCCAGCGTCGATGCACAGGCCGCCCAGGTGGAGCACAGGATGGGTGGGTTGGGCAGCCGTCTGGACGCCTTGGCCGAGGCGTTGGCTCAGGTTACGCGGGACGTGCAATCCCTGCGCTCCGATCAGACGGCGTTTGAACAACGCCTTGAACAAAGCCTGGCGCAGCGTCTGGATCAGCGCCTGGAGCAGTCCATTGCGCAACTGCGTGAACAGCTCGACGCGGCCCGCCAACCCGTTGAACCCGTTCCTGTTCCCGAGGCGGTTGACGATGCGACCCGCCTGGCGCTTCAGGCGATCCAGGCCGAGCTTGGCGAACTGCGCGAGCGCGGTAGCGAGTCGCGCTTGCGTCAGCTGGTCGAGGAATCCCTGGCCAGTCTCCAACTGAGCATCGAAGCGCCGCCTGTTGTCGAGAAGCGGGAAGCGCCCCAGCCAGCGGTCAACGGCGCCTTGCAAGCCGAATTGGAGCAACTGAAGGGCAAGGTCAAGGCCTTGTCCATCGCAGCCGCCGTGAGTGGCGCGCTGCTGCTGGTGGTGCTCGGCATCTCGTTATTCGGGGGATGACTGCACCGTAGGAGCGGGCTTGCCCGCGATGCGACGGTTGCCATCGCGGGCAAGCCCGCTCCTACGTCGCAGCCGACGCTTCAATGACAAGGTTGAATCAGGTTGGTGGTGGTGCTCGGCATCGCATTGTTCGGGGGATGACGGCACCGTAGGAGCGGGCTTGCCCGCGATGCGACGGTTGCCATCGCGGGCAAGCCCGCTCCTGCGTCGCAGTCAGCGCTTCAACAACAAGGTTGAATCGGGTTGCACGAAACCCATCCCCGGACCTTCATGAGCAGGGTTTTTGTCGCAAGTCACCGCAGCGGGCGCCGGCTTGGGGCAAAATTCCCCGCATGAAAGTGATCGATCATGACAACTGGCTGCAAGCCGATGCCGGCGGGCGGCGAGATGCGGCGGATGTTCGGGCGTGGCGACAGGCGTTCTTGTCGATCCGCCTGGCGTCTGGTGTGCCCGACGATGTCGCCCGGCTGTTCGAACTGGCGCGCGGCGGCATGTTGTACAGCTATTTTTTTCAACCGTTGCTGATCACCGGGGTCGAACAATGTTATCGCGCCCTGGAACTCGGCGCGCGGGTGCGTTGTGCGCGGCTGGGACATGACATCGCCTGCGTCGATCGCGACGGCAAGGCGCATCCGCTGTCTTTTGGCCATAACCTTGGCGTACTAGCCCGCTATGGCTTGATTCAGGAAGCGGACATGCAGCTCTGGAGACAGGCGCGGGAATTGCGCGACTGGGTCGCGGATCCGGCCAATCAGATAGCTCTGACGCGTGAACATGGCGCCACTGCCCTGTCACGCGCGGCGGAATTGCTGGCCAGGCTGTTCCGCAGCTGAGCGCCGACACGCCACATTCAAGTTCAGCGATTCTCTGCCGATAGATTAATCCCGCGTACATGGATGCGGCGTCTGTAAATGTCAGGCGCGGCAGGAAAGGGGTTATCGAAATGCGCAGATCGGTTGGTTTTTTCGGGTTTTTGGTCATGCTGCTGCTGGCGGCGCTGGCGCATGCCCAGCAACCCGCGCTGCGCCTGGGCATCATGCCGTTCAACAGCACGCTGGCGCTGATCAAGACGCATCAACCCTTGCGCCTGCATCTGGAGGCGGCGCTGAAGCGACCCGTGGAAATCTACACTTCGGCGGATTACGCGGCATTTCATCGCGATTCGCTGGACGGCGCGTTCGATCTGCTGATCACCGGGCCGCATTTCGGCGTGATGTGCATCGATCAGGGCTATGCGCCGCTGTTTCACTACAAGACCAGCCTGAGACCGATTTTTGTGGTCGGCAAGCAGTCGGGCATCAATCGCGCGGACAAGTTGAAGGGCAAGCGTATCGGCTTGTCGAACCGCCTTTCGGTCTCTTCCATCGTCGGTTTGCGCTGGTTGGACGAGCAGGGTTTGCAGGCCGGCCGAGATTTCGAGGTGCTGGAAAGAACCACGCATGGCGCGGCGATTGCCGCCGTGGCGGTGGGCGATCTGGATGCCGCGCTGACCACCTTCACGCCGCTCAAACAGGTGCCGGAAGATGTGCGCGCCAAGGTCGGCGAGTTGCCGACCACGGTGCAGGTGCCGCATCTGATGACGCTGGCGCATGGCCGTCTGGGGCCGGCGCTGGTGGAACAGGTGCGCGCCGCGTTGCAGGCTTTCCCGGCGACAGCGGAGGGCCAGGCTTTCTTCCGCGATACCGGCTATCAGGGTTATGACCCGATTGCGGCGAGCGATCTGAAGGCGCTGCAACCCTATGTGCCGATCGTGAAGCAGATGATGGGACTGTAATTTACGGGACGCGATGATGTTTCAACGCATCACCCTGCGCGGCAAGCTGTTGCTGGCCAGCATCCTGGTCGAGATCGTCATGCTCGGGTTGCTGCTCGGCAACAGTGTGCGGCTGATCGATCAGCATCTGGGGCAACAATTGGAAACGCATATCCAGGCCATCGAACTGGCCTACAAGACGGCGGTGGCGCCATCGCTCGCGGCGCGCGACTACGCGACGCTGCGCGACATACTCGATGGCTGGAAGCGGGCGGAGGATGTGCGCTATCTGGTGGTCATCGACAAGCAGGGCCGCACCCTGGCGGCATCCGGCTGGAACAACGGCGACGTCTTGCCGCCGCCGGGTCCGGATGCGCAAGGCGGCGATGTGCGCCACGTGCGGTTCGGCGTCGACTATCTCGGCCAGGTGTATGGCGATGTGCAGTATGGTCTGTCGACCGGCTTTATCCAGGTGGCAAAACGCCAACTGCTGATGCAGGGCGGTCTGATTGCCCTGGCCGAAATTCTGATCACGATGCTCCTGCTGTCGTTGATCGGCTTGTGGCTGACGCGGCATCTGTCGGCGTTGATGAATGCCAGTGAACGGGTGACGCAGGGCGATTACGCCACTCGGGTCAATGTCGGTACCGACGACGAGGTCGGGCAATTGGCGGAACGCTTCAATCTGATGTCGAGCGCGGTGCAGAGCCGTATCGATGCGCTGTCCGAGAGCGAGCAGCGTTCGCGCGCGATTGCCGATTACACCTATGGCTGGGAAAACTGGTTCGCACCGGATGGCGGTCTGCTGTGGATCAACCCGGCGGTGGAACGGGTGACCGGATTCTCGCCGTCGGAATGTCAGGCGATGGACGATTTCCCGATGCACCTGGTGTTCGGCGACGATCAGGCATTGATGCTCAACTGCCATCGCCTGGGCTTGTCCGGACAGACCGGGCGCGACCAGGAATTCCGCATCCGGCGCAAGGATGGTCGGATCATCTGGGTGGCGATGTCCTGGCAGCCGATCTTCAACGAAGCGGGGGTGTCGCTGGGCTATCGTTCCAGCGTGCGCGATATTTCGCTGGAGCACCATGCGCGCGAGGAACTGGTCTATCAGGCCAGCCATGATGCGCTCACCGGCCTGCACAACCGTCGTGCCTTCGAGCGCGAACTGGATGTGGCGCTGCTGGCGTTGCGCGACGGCGGCGAGGCGCGCACCCTGCTGTACATCGACCTCGATCAGTTCAAGCTGGTCAACGACAGTTGCGGCCATTCCGCCGGTGACCAGTTGCTGCGCGAAATCAGCTCGGTGATGCGCAACAGCGTGCTGGAAGGTTTCCTGGCGCGACTCGGCGGCGACGAGTTCGGTTTGCTGTTGAGGGCTGATCTGGCCGACGCGCAACGCCGCGCGGAAAAGCTGATCGACAGCATCCGTGGCCATGTCTTTGTCTATCAGGGCCAGTATTTCCATATCGGCGCGTCGATCGGCATGGTGGCGGTCAATAACGCGGCTGAAGGGATCGACGAGTTGTTGATTGCCGCCGATCAGGCCTGTTATGCCGCCAAGGACAAGGGACGCAACCGGATCGAGGTGTACGCGGCGGAAGACGCGTATTACCAGTCGCAGCGGGCGCAGATTCTGTCGGTGGCGCAGATTGCCGGCGCGCTCAAGGAAAACCGCCTGGTGCTGTATTACCAGCGCATCGTGCCGCTGCAACCGGGCCTGGAAGATCATGTCGAAATTCTGTTGCGCATGATCGGCGACCACGGTCGGTTGATATCGCCCAGCGTATTCATTCCGGCGGCGGAACGGTTCAACCTGATGCCGCAGGTCGATCGCTGGGTGGTGGACCGGGTCTGCCGCTTGCTGGGCGAAGGCCAGTGCGAGTTGTGCAAGGACACCGTGTTCGCCATCAATCTGTCCGGTGTCACGGTCTCGGCCGATGATCTGGGCGACTATGTGGCGAGCTGTTTCAGCCGATATGCGGTCAATCCGGCGCGGATCTGCTTCGAGATCACCGAAACCGCGACCATCGGCAATCTGGATCGCGCCTTGTCGTTCTTCAAGCGCGTGCGTGGCATGGGGGCGACGGTGGCGCTCGACGATTTCGGCGCCGGGCTGTCGTCGTTCGCCTATCTGCGCCGGCTGGAGGTTGATTTCCTGAAGATCGACGCCTTGTTCGTCAAGAACCTGCATACCGATGCGCGCGATTACGCCGTGGTGCGTTCGATCATGGAAGTCGCGCGGGTGCATGGCATCAAGACCATCGCCGAATATGTCCACAAACCGGTGATCGCCGAGATTCTCAAGGAGATGGGCGTCGACTACGCGCAGGGCTTCGCACTGCATGAACCGGAACCGTTCAAAACCCCGGTAAAGCCTGATTGAGTGAGGAACGCCATGCAATTTGTCAGCCTGGGTAACGGCCCGCTGAGGGTATCCGGAATCTGCCTGGGAACCATGACCTTCGGCCAGCAGAACACCGAGGCGCAGGCGCATGAACAACTGGATTTCGCCTTCAGCCAGGGTGTCAATTTCATCGATTCGGCCGAGATGTACCCGGTGCCGGCACGCGCCCAAACCAGCGGGCGCACCGAGCAATACGTGGGTAGCTGGCTAGCGCGGCAGGCGCGGGACCAGGTGATTCTGGCCACCAAGGCGACCGGGCCGGCGCGCAGTCTGAGCTGGATCCGGGAAGGGCAGCTCAAGTTCACCCGGATGAATCTGCGACGGGCGCTGGAGGGTTCCCTGCAACGCCTGCAAACCGACTATGTCGACCTTTACCAGTTGCACTGGCCCGACCGAAACGTTCCGATGTTCGGCGGCTACCACTTCGATCCCGCGCAGGAACGCGACAGCGTGCCGCTGCGCGAAAGCCTGGAAACCCTGGCCGAGTTCATCCAGGAAGGCAAGGTGCGCGCCTGGGGGCCGTCCAACGAGACGCCCTGGGGCTTGATGCGCTACCTGCAACTGGCCGGCGAACTGGGCTTGCCGCGCCCGGTATCGGTGCAGAATGCCTACAGCCTGCTCAATCGCACCTGGGAAAACGGGCTGGCGGAGATCGGCTACCGCGAACGGATCAGCTTGCTGGCCTATTCCCCTTTGGGTTTCGGCTTGCTGACCGGCAAGTATCTGAAAGATCCGCAGACGCCTGGCCGGGCCAATCTGTTCAGCGCTTTCTCCCAGCGCTACAGCAAGCCGAATACCGCGAAGGCGCTGGCGGCCTATGTCGAACTGGCCGAGCAGCACGGCCTGACGCCCAGCCAATTGTCACTGGCCTTCGTCTATAACCGTTGGTGTGTCGGCAGCACCATCATCGGCGCCACCAGCCTGGCGCAATTGCAGGAAAATATCGCTGCGGCGGATGTCAGCCTGTCAGCGGAAGTGCTGCAGGCCATCGAACGGATTCATCTCGAATATCCCAATCCGGCGCCTTGAACGGCCTGGTTTCCGTCAGGCCCGCGGCGGCAGGCATGACGGAATCGGTGATTTTCGGGTGTCGAAAAACACTCCGTCACCCCGCCCCGGATTACCCCCTTCCGGGGTGACGTAGAGGCCGGGGTCCAATGCAGTGGGCCCAATATAATCAATGGCTTCTGGACCCAGGCCTCCGCCGGGGTGACGATTTTTCAATGAATTTCACGTTTTTCGACACCCTGTTAAGCCGTGGCGCCAGTGACATCAACGGTTCCCGCAAGCGGCGTCTTATGCTCCAATTCCCCCCCTTCCGCTGCTTGATCGCGGAAGACTTGATGTGCAACAACTGGCAGCACCATGAAAATCACCGTCAGTGAACTGATCGTCCAATACCTGGAACGCCTTGGCGTCGAAGTCATCTTCGGCATGCCGGGCGCCCATGTGTTGCCGATCTACGACCAGTTGCTCGATTCGCCGGTCAAAACCGTGCTGGTCAAGCACGAGCAGGGCGCGGCGTTCATGGCCGGCGGTTATGCGCGGGTGTCGCACAAGGTTTCCGCCTGCATCGCCACCGCCGGACCGGGCGCGACCAATCTGGTCACCGGCATCGCCAACGCTTATGCCGAGCGCCTGCCGATATTGATCATTACCGGTGAGACTTCGACCTACATCTTCGGCAAGGGCGGTTTGCAGGAAAGCTCCGGCGAAGGCGGCGCCATCGACCAGGGCGTGCTGTTTTCCAGTATCACCCGCTATCACAAGCTGATCGAGCGCACCGACTATCTGGGCCAGGTGCTGAATCAGGCGACGCGGGCGCTGTTCTCGCGCGAGCCGGGGCCGGTGTTGCTGAGCATTCCGTACAACGTGCAGAAGGAACTGGTCGACGCCGACGTGCTCGATCATCTGCACCTGGATCTGCGTCAGCCGGCGGAGCCGGCGCGGCCGCTTGCGCCAGAGCCGGTGCCGGAGTCGGAGTCGGAGTCGGTGCCGGATATCGCGCTGGCGCAACTGGCCGGGCTGGTCCAGGCCGCGCACTATCCGGTGATCATTGCCGGCTACGGCTGCATCAAGGCCGGCGCCCGCGAAGTGCTGGCCAGCCTCAGCCAGGCGCTGCACATCCCGGTGGCGTCCAGCCTGAAGGCCAAGGGCGTGGTCAGCGAAGGCGGCGCGTTGTCGCTCGGCTGCCTGGGCGTCACCTCGAATGGCCAGGCGTATCGCTACATTGTCGAACATGCCGATCTGGTGATCTTCCTCGGCGCCGGTTTCAACGAGCGCACCAGTTACCTGTGGGACAAGAAGCTGCTGGCCGGCAAGAAGGTGGCGCAGGTGGACCGAGATGCCGGCCAACTGGGCAAGGTGTTCAAGCCGGATGTGGCGATCCACGGCGACATCCGCGCAGTGTTGACGGCGTTGCTGGCGACGCTGGAAGCGGCGGGCGCGGAGCGTAATAGACTCGACAAACTCGACGATCATCGCGACAGCGAAAACCAGCCGCTGGCCGAGGCGGCGGCGGCGCAACGCGCCAAGTTCCGGCTGATGGAGGCGTTTTTCGCGGGTCTGGCGCGGCGCTTCCCGCATGACGCGCTGATCTTCGATGACAACATCGTCTTCGCGCAGAGCTTTTTCGATGTCTCCGACGCCAATCATTACTTCCCGAATTCCGGCATTTCGTCGCTCGGGCACGCCATTCCGGCGGCGATCGGCGCGCGCTTCTATGCAAAGGGCGCCACCTTCGCCATCCTCGGCGACGGCGGTTTCCAGATGTGCTGCATGGAAATCATGACGGCGGTGAACTACCGCATTCCGCTCAACGTGGTGGTGATCAACAACGCCACCATGGGCCTGATCCGCAAGAACCAGTTCCAGTTGTACGGCGAGCGCTACATCGATTGCGATTTCGTCAATCCGGATTTCAAACTGCTGGCGCAATCCTTCGGCATCCGGCATCACCGCATCGCCGCCGAAGCCGACCTGGACAGCCTGTTCGCCGATGCCGACCTGACCGGCGCGATCAATCTGATCGAAATCCTGCTCGACAAGAATGCCTTCCCCAGCTACCTGTCGGCTCGCTGATCCGGCCGCGCAAATCGCCGAGCAGCACAACGTCATCGCGCGCTTCGAAGACGCGTTGTGGGACGGCGGTTTCCAGGAACACCTGCTGGCCTCGTATCAATCCGCCTGGCGTCGGCTGGAGGCATTGCTGGATCAGCAGGCCGGTAAGACAGGGCGCGACGAGCGCCATCACATCGTCATCATCATCCCGGTGGCGGACAGCCCGATCCACCTGCAAGACTGCCTCGCCAGCCTGCTCGAACTGTGTCGCGCCTACGCTTACGGCGGGCAGGATGCACAAGGCCGCTGGCGCAAGGTGACGGTGCTGCTGGCCGATGATTCGAGCGATGCCGGCTGCATCGAGCAGCAACGCGCCATCGCCGAAGCCTTCGCTGCCGCCGGCCTCGCCACGCGCTATTTCGGATTGACCGAACAGCGTGCGTTGATGGATCGATTGGCCGGCATCGACCTGACTGCCATCGTCGGCGAGCATGACCCGGACGCTTACGGCCACAAGGGCCAGGCGATGATGCGCAACATCGCCTATCTGTACTGCGCGGCGATGGCGGAGGAACTGTCTGGTCAGCGGCTGCTGTTCTACACCCTCGATGCGGACCAGGAATTCAAGGTAAAGGTGAATACGCCGGAAGGCGGGCGCGAGGTCTGCGCGGTCAACTTCCTGTATCACCTGGACGACCTTTTCAGCCGCACCGAGGTCGACGTGCTGACCGGCAAAGTGGTCGGCGATCCGCCGGTATCGCCGGCGGTGATGGCCGGCAATTTCCTCGAAGACGTGATCGGCTTTCTCGGCGAGATGGCGGCGGCGGCGCCGGATGATCCCTATCGCCAACCCGGTAACGCCGGCGGCGGCGACGCCGCCTATCACGACATGGCCGAACTGTTCGGCTTCGCTCCGGCCGCCGATGCGTATCGTTACCGCTGCGCCTTGCCCGGAGAGATCAGCAATGCCGCGTGTTTGGCGGATTTCTCGACGCGGCTGAAACGCTTCTTTCACGGCGAACACCCCACCCGCGTCACCTGGTTCGAGTACGCAGCGCCCGCCGCCGAATCCGCATCTGATGTGCGGCAAAACGTGCAGCCGGCGCGCACCGTCTACACCGGCAACTACGCGTTCCGGCCCGAGGCATTGCGCTGGTTCATTCCCTACGCGCCGCTACGCCTGCGCATGTCCGGCCCGACCATGGGGCGCCTGCTGCAAGCCGAAATCGGCACGCGTTTCGTTTCCGCCAACCTGCCGATGCTGCACAAGCGCACACTGGAAGCCACCGGACAGTCCGAGTTTCGCCCCGGTGTGGAAGCGGCGAGCGAGAGTCCGATCATCGATCTGTGCGGTGAATTCGAACGCCAGTTTCACGGCGACGTGATGCTGTTCTCGATGCAGCGCCTGACCGCGCTCGGCTACCCCGGCAGGCAACTGGCCGCCGATGTCGTGGACCCGACGCTGCACGCCATGCAAGGTGAAATGCGCGAGAAATACCGGGTCAGGCAGCAGGCGATTCTGCACCGACTGGCTGTGCTGAAAACTGCGTTGCACGATCCGGCGAACTGGTGGCGGCAGCGTGCCGAACTGGCCGACGCCGTACGCAACTTCGAGTCCTTTGCCGACAACATCGAACACAACTTCGGCGCGGCATCGCCTTGCCAGGCGCGCCTCGACGACCCGGCGCGCCGCGATGACTGGCGCGCCCGTCAATGCGCCGCCATCATCGGTCTGCATGCCGGTCGCCGGCAATGGGCCAAGGCTTTGCAGACGCTGCAAGCGTCGCCCATGACCCAAGTCGACGCCATTCAGGATGTTCTGGATTACTGGTTTTCGCCCCGCTTGAGCCGGCACTGGTTCGCCTCGACGCCGGCCCTGGACGACGAGATCCGGCTGCGCTACGAAGTCCTGTGGCAGCGCGCCGCCCGTGGCGAACTCGACGCCTGGAGCGACACTCCGGACGGCGCGCTGGCCATGGCCATCGTCCTCGACCAATTGCCGCTCAACATGTATCGCGGCCAGCCGCTGGCCTTCGCCACCGAACAGCGCGCCGTGGCCCTGGCCCGGCAAGCCGTCGCGCGCGGCGACGACCAGCGTCTGCCGCGTGATCGCGTCATGTTCCTGTATATGCCGCTGATGCACAGCGAAAACCTGGACGATCAGGACCAGTCGGTAGCTCTGTTCCAGCGCGCCGGCCTCACCGACAACCTGCGCTTCGCCGAGCACCATCGCGGCATCGTCCGCCGCTTCGGCCGCTTCCCGCATCGCAACGCCATCCTCGGCCGGGAAAGCACGGCGGCGGAACGGGCCTATCTGGCCTCGCCGGAAGCGTTTAAGGGGTGAGGCGGGACAAAGCGGTTGCCCGCTGTTGGCAGCGGCGTAAATGCGTAGAAATTTGGCGGCAGATAAAGCCGGTATGGTCCTGGCTGCATGGCTTTCAAGGCTATGGCGGCAACAGACTGAATACTTCCTGATGACAACGACCGACCTGGTGGTCGGTGCACTGGGTTTGCTGCCGTTCGAATTCAGTTCTGCTGCTTGACCGGTCCCGACCCAATGCCGCCAGTCAGTTTGCCGATGTCATGAGGCCGGTTGCTGCACTTTGCCGCCACTGGAGGTGCTGGCAAATCGGGGCTACTGCTTCTCTCTCGCGAGCGACTTCAGCAGTGTCTGATACAGGAAATCAGGATTGACCGGCTTGGCAATAAAGTCATTGATGCCGCATTCATCGCGTTGTTTCGGCAACGAGTCAATGACAGCGGAATAGAAAAAATCACGTTACGTAATTTGTACGTGCTCATTGTTTTAAAGACAATCCAGACATACAATTATCCGTAAATATTCCGTACAGGAATTCCATCATGTCAGCCACCGCACAAGCACACGAGCGCATTGACTTGCGCACCACGCCAGAAATCAAGGAACTGATTGTCCGGGCAGCTTCTTCTGCCGGTCTGTCGGTTAGCGCCTTCCTGCTGGGCGCAGCCCAGGAACGGGCAAAACAGATACTCGCCGAGGCAGAAATGATTACGCTGACTTTGCGTGACTGGAATGCTTTTGCCAAGGCTTTGGACAACACGGACAAGCCCAGACCGAAACTGTCTGCCGCCATCAAGCGCCACCGCGATTGGCAGCAGGGCAAGCGGTGACCCCCGTTTTCTCCGGAAACATTGAGCCGCTGGCTACGGAGCACGATCGGCGCAACTTTTCCTGTGGCGTTGATGCGCTGGATGAGTATCTGCGTCGCTTTGCCCGCCAACATGCGGCGTCCAATGTCAGCCGGACATATGTCGCTGCCCATGGGGCGGAGATTCATGGCTTCTACAGTTTGGCCATGTCCGCCGTCCGCAAGGACAACCTGCCCGCCAAGTACGCCGGTCGTTTTCCAAATTTCCCGTTGCCGGTTGCTCGACTGGCCCGGCTTGCGGTCGCCGTTCGCCACCAACGTCAAGGCCTTGGAGAACTTCTTCTGGCGGATGCCATGCAGCGTTGTCTTCGGCTATCTGTCGAGATCGGGATGATCGGCGTGATTGTAGATGCCAAAGACGAAAGGGCGCGTTGTTGGTATGAGCGCTATGAATTTGAGCAACTGCCGGATTCACTGCTGACTCTGTGGTTGCCGACAGCAGCGATTGAGCGATTATGATCCGGGCTGAACCGGTATAGGCACCTACGCACCTGCGCGGGGAATGATGCAGGAATTACCGGTTTGCGCTATGAACGAGGACAACTCCAGTGGTTGGTACAAGTGGCCGCTTCGGCAGTCGGGTGTTCAAGCTGCTTTGCTGTCGCTCAGATGTGACACTCCAGTCCAGGTTGTCGGTCGGCTCCTGGCCGAGTCCAGACCCCCATTTGAATCATGCCTCATGCCCTACCCACTTGAACAATTTCTGGTTTCAGTAAGCTGACGCTCAGAGTCTCGCGAATTCATGCTAGCCAATGACAGAATCCGCTGTATAGCCAAAGTTCATATCGCTGTAATCAATGGCGCCGGTTGAATGGCCGTTATGGAGAAGCGACACAAGGCCAACTATCGGCGCCCCACGGCAACCGTCAGGTGCTCAACGCAAGATGTCCACGGGATCAAACCACCGTTAACACCTGCAGCCTAAGGGTGTTCGTCAAGTTTTTACCTGCAGAAACCTGCTTAGCGCCGAGAGCACGCTTGCTGCCCCGATCGCAAGGCGCGAACCACAGACCATAGCTTCGCTGTGGCGTGGATTCGCAACCCGGCGAGCAGGGATGCCAAGCGGATCGAACGTAGCGAGACTTCCGCAAGCAAGCATTGGCGTTATAGCTGAACCAGCAGGTGATCAAGCATGTTTCAAGGTTCAACGGTACAGGTCGCCGATGGCGCGGGCGAACAGACGGTTGCCGGATAGCAGCAGATTGCTGGCGTACGTTTCGAAGCGGACGGGGTCGGCCTGCATCACGCCTTTTTGATTGGTCCGCACCGGACCGGCTGACAGCCCAACCAGCGCCAGGCCAGTCACCAGACCGCGGTTGCTGCTCATTTCACCCATGTTGAGTTGCCCATAGCGGCCGGCGAACACCACATTTTCCTTCAGGTAGGCAACGCCACCCATGACCGCTGAGGCGATCGGGGCGGCGCGGCCGCGCACATAGAGCAGGGTATTCGACTTGCGCAGGCTCATGCCGGCTTTGGCCTCCACGTCGCTTTCGTCGCGAACCCCGAACAGACCCTTGTTGCGGGCACTGGCGGTTTCCGCAAAGTCCACCACCAACAGGGGGTTGAGGACGAGCGCCTGATTGTCGAAAGCGAAGTCGCCGGCGCGACGGCCATTTCCCCAGCCAAAGGCGCCTTGATCACCCAGGGCTTCCGCTTGGTCGAACCAGAGTTTCATGCCGCTGGGCGACAGCACCACATAGGTGCGCCCCTCATGCGTCACCGTGTAAGGCTGGCCATCCTTTTGCTTGGCCGCCTCGATTTCGGCGAAGGACGGGTGTGCGGCGAAATCCGCATAGGGAAGCAACTCAACACTGTTGGCCTTGAGTTGTGCCAGGAAATCCTGATACGCCTTGTCCGCCAGCGCCTGCATGCGTTGCAGGTCGATGCCCTCCAGGGACAACTCGATCTTGGAATTGACCCCGGACTTGTTGATGCCGCCTGGCAAGTAGGATGCGCGCACGCTGTCGGAAACCGTGGCCTTGGTGGCAAATGCAACACGGAAGCCCCCCACTACCACTTTCTTCATTACCGCAAGATCCTTCTTGGGCCAGATTCGCTGGTCCAGAAACGACTCCATCTCCAGATCCGCCACGCCGGGAGCCGGGTCCAGAGCCGTTGTCACTGCAGCGGCAGGCTGCGCTGCGGGGGGGCTGCTTGTTTCGCCTTCTTCCGTTTTGGCCTCTTCAGCCTTGCTCTTCGATTTGTCGGAGCTGAACACGCCCTTCACCGAACCCCACAAATCCAAAGCCTGGGCTGGCCCTGTTAGCGCCAACAGGCCACAAACCAGCAACACATGCAATTTCATATTCATTGTCATCTCCTCAAGAAAAAGCCGGGCACACAGTCATCCCGCTGTGTCGGGTCATGAGAAACCGTTACAACGGGCGAAAGAATATCGCCATCACTGGCAGATTTGCGAGCAATCACAGCATCCGCAAAGCAAGGCCGAAAGGCAGGCAAGACTGGGTGCAATCAATCGTGGTGAGTTTTGATAGCTGCGTCACCCACTCCGGATAGCTAAACTCTGGCATCGAAACACACGCCGCTCAAATTCGTTGCAGTCTCCATATTTGCCGTCCTGAATGAGCCATCCCAAACCAGCCGCCCCACTGCCTGCCGTTCCCGGTTGGCCGCCTGAACGCATTGCCGAAATGCTGCCCAGCCCTGCAAGCAAGCACGATGCCGACGCTGCTCGCTTCTGGAACGATCTCGATCCGTCGATCGACCCGGCCCGGCTGCCGATGCAGGTGCAGACCGACCGGCCGGGCGAGGCGCGTCGTGCCGGCAAGTGGATTCTGCTGGCTGCCGGTGTCTGGGTGTTGCTGATTGGTGCGGGTCACCGCGTCCTCTGGCCCGACTTGCAGGCGTATGAGGCTGTGCTGGCCGTATTCGGTCTGCCACTCGTTCTGGCGCTGTTTGCCGCCGCGGTGCTGTGGTCGGTGCGAGGCTGGCCGGACAGCATGCGTATCGAACTGACGACTCGCCGGGTGCGTTACGAGGCGCCGCCAACAAGCTGGGAACTGCCGCTATCGGCGTATGCCGGCCTGGCGTTGCGCCGGCGTCTGATCCGCGATGCCTCGCGCCTGAAGCATGGCAGCCATACTTCCGCCGAGCAGGCTGCCGGCATGCATCTGCGTGTCGAACGTTGGTGGATCGAACTGGTCCACGAAGACCCTGCTCGTCGTTTGGTGCTTTGGAGCAGCGAGCAGCCATTTGATGATGGACTGGAGCGGGTCGAAGCGCTGGCTGCCAGGTTGGGCCTGCCGATTTTGACTACCTCGAACCGTTACTGGGTGGCGGACTCGGAAGACGATGATGTCCAGGAAGCGCCTCCAGCGCAAGCCAAAGGCCGTCGGGCCGGCTCGGGGCGCGGCGCACCGGCCATGCCGCAGCAGCGACTGAACGCAGGCGCCAGCCACGTCAGCAGCATTCCGAAAATCATTGCATTGGTCGTGATCATGCCGCTGGTCGGCGGCATGGGCTGGCTGACCTGGATCGTGACGCAGGAAACCCGGACAGTGTTGCAGGAATGGCAACCGGTCGAGGTGACCTTACTGGACAAATCGGGCGTCGATACGGTGCGGCTTGCCATCGAGTCCGGCGGCACGCGACGCGAGACCGAGGCGCCAAGCAGCACCGATCTGAAAGCCTTCAGCGTCGGAGAGCGCTTTCCGGCCTATGCCGACCCGAACAACCCCGACATGCTGCGCCCGGCTACTGGTGGCGCGCTCTGGGGCGGCGTTGGCATGTTGGCATTCTTCACGCTGGCGCTGGCCGGCGCGGGACTATTTCTGCTGCGCAGCGGCTCGCCGCCGCGATAGGCTCTGGCTACTCTGCGGCGGGGGCGAGCATGTGGCGCGGGGCAAGCCTGAGCCATAACTGCGCGTCAAAGGGAACTTCGACAGCCGCTGCGGTCGCATTTGAAGCCAGTCGCGCAGCGGGTTGCGAGGCATATTTGTCGGCCCGGCCAAACAGCACCTTCTCATAAGCAAGGCCGATAACCGCATAGCGCGAGTCGGCAAAAGGCGCGGCAAGGCGTTGCAGCAGCGCCGGATCATGCAGAACAGGTCTGGCCAACTTGTCCCGCTCGCTGACTTTCGCGCGCGCCATGCGGCCCGCCCACCTCGGGGTCCGCAGTGCCGTATCGGCAATGAAACGCGATAACCAGGGGAAAGTGACCGCTCTGCCCAGCGAGAGCGAGGTGATGTTCGGGTCCGACGCGGGCTGACGCTGAAGCCAGTCGGCAATCACCTGCCGATAGCGCTCCTCATCCACACTGCAAGTCTCGAAGGCCGTGGTATGCGGACGGAAGGACGCCGACGCCCAAGCCGGATGTTCTTCGATAAACGGCGCGCAGGGGTCTGCCATGGCCGGGTTCGCCAAAACCACGCCGGCCAACAGCACATAACGGTGAACAGCGCGGAAAGCCTGCATCATGGTGGTAAGTTTCAACGCCTTCAGTTTGATTTTCAGCAATGGAAATCTATGCCACAGACCAGCTTGGTAGTGGTTCCAAACTACGGTGGGTGCTTTCGATATCAGCGAGAACCCGGTTATCTTAGCTTGGTCGATGCCAGCGAATGATCCGGCAAAGCCGATTTCGCCGTTCGCACGAGACAACCTCTGGAGCCTGTGATAATGGCGTTCGCGCCTTAGGGCGTCGAGCAAGTTGATGCACTATCCGGGCTGGACTTTACGATGATCCGATTTCCACGTTACTGGCTGCACCGCCACCGCTACCCCGAACGCTATGCCCAGCTTGAAACACTGCTGCGCAATCAGGCATTGAGCCGGGAACAGTTGCTGCTTGAGCAGCGCGCGGCGTTCGACGACATGCTGGCTTTTGCCGCCGCCAACGTGCCGTATTACTCGCAATCTCTTGGCGCGCATCCAGAAGTCGTACCGATTCTGGAAAAAGAGGCTGTGCGCGAACGCTTGCAGGATCTGCTGGCTCGCGATGCCGATACTGGTCAAGTGAAGCTCGGCCATACCGGCGGTTCGACCGGCAAGCCGCTGGCGTTCTGGTATGACGAGGCCAAGCACGAACTGATGCGCGCCGGGATGATGCGCGGCTTCATGATGTCGGGCTGGCGGCCGGGACAGAAGGTGCTGAATTTCTGGGGTGCGCGCCAGGATGTGGCGGCCGGCGGCGTGTTCGGTTCCAACTGGTCCGATCTGATCGCCGCCGAGAAAACCATCGGCGCGACCGAATTCAGCGCGGCGACCTTGCTGGCCTGGGCGCGCTTCATTCAGCGCTATCGGCCGGTGCTGCTGTATGGCTATGCCTCGGTGCTGAGCGAGCTGGCGCGCTTCATTCTCGCCGAGGGCCTGAGCATGCCAGGCAGTCTGATCGGCGTGTATTCCACCGCCGAGGTGCTGACCGAGGCGCAGCGCGAGGTGATGCAACGGGCTTACAGCTGCAAGGTGTTCAACCAGTACGGTTGCCGCGAAGTGCCCAACATCGCCTGGGAATGTCGGCATGGCAACATGCACGTATTCGCCGATCTGGTGTATCTGGAGTCGATACGCGTCGAGGCTGAACAACAGTTGCTGGTCACCTCGCTGACCAATCGGCTGATGCCGTTCATCCGTTACCGGCTGGGCGATACCGGGCGGCTGCTGAACGGCGAGTGCGCGTGCGGTTCGGCGTTTCCGCTGATGGAAATGGGCCTGTGTCGACAAAACGACTTGATTCGCACGCGGGCCGGCAACAGCATCCATCCGGGATTCTTCAACCATCTGCTGGATGGTCAGGCATCGATCCGGCAATTCCAGTGGATACAGCGTGACCTGGATCGCATCGAACTTAATCTGGTGGCGAGCGCGCCTTTGAGCCAGGCGTCGCAAGCCGCGCTGAGCGAGAAAATCCGTCTGAAGATGGCGGATCAAGTGACGCTGGAAGTGAATTATGTCGAGGACATTCCGCGCACGGTTTCAGGTAAACAGCGTTTCGTGATCGGCATGGATTAGCGAAGCGGGTGGGCTCGCCTACTCAAGCGCAAAACGACCGCATCCGTCATTCCCGCATTCGCGGGAATGACGGTGGGCTTATGCACATGCCATGTGCGCCTGGCTCATGCTGCAGCCTTGCCCGCCCGATACGCCGCCAACAGGGCATCCAGGAGTTGCGGATGCGCTGCCAGGTCGCTCAGGCCGAGGCTGCGTTGCGCGATTTCCCGGATCACCTGAAGATCGATTTCTTCCCCCTTGCGCTGCCTGTATACGCCCCAGTCGAATTGACCGTCGCGGTAGCCGAGTACGGCGATGCCGGTCGGCTCGGAAAACTCGATTGCGTGCGATTCCAATGCTTCGTAAAGGTAGGAATAGGGATCGATGTCGCCTGTCCGGGCCAGCAGCAGATGGAAGTTCGGCCCTGCGTCGGCATTGCCGAAGGGCTGATCCAGATCGATGACGCTATCCAGTTCGTAAGTCCCGGCCTTGAACGAGAAGGTCAGGCGGGCGCGGATGCTGTTGCGGCGGATCGGTGTCATCGTTTGGGCGCAAAACGGCAACGCGCGGCGGTATCGGGTGGGTTCATGCATCGCGGGTCGGGTTCGGCAACCCTGTCGGTAATCGGGCAGACTGCTTTGTACTTGCTATAAAAGAAGCAGCGCAAGGCCTCGCTAGCCGGATTTCCTGCGCGTGGCCGGAAACCGGCTCTCTAAGTGGTGCCAGGAGGTTTGACATGATTCAGAACGGCCCGGAACGTCGCTTGAGTGATCGCATTCCCACCATCATCGGCATCCAGATCTATGCCTACGGGATGCTGATTGCGAACGGGCAAACAGTGGACATCAGCGATCGCGGCCTCTTGATGCGCATCGAACAGGATTTTTCGGATGATGAGCTGCATCCCGGCAAGTATCTGGACATCCTGTTGGTTTCTCCGCCCGAGCGATGGTTGCCGATCAAGGTGGTGCGCCAATGCGAACGGGGCATCGCCGCGTTGTTCATCGGCGTCGATGCGTCGGAATACTGCATACAGTAAGGTTCAAGGTTCAAGGTTCATGGTTCCTTGGCGGGCTTCGGTCATCAGGCGTTTCATGTCCCGCACTGCATTTTCCCAGCCGACGAAGATCGCCTGCGCGACGATGGCGTGGCCGATGTTGAGTTCCTCGACGCCAGGCAGCGCGGCAATCGCCTGTACGTTGTGATAGTGCAGGCCATGCCCGGCGTTGACCGTCAGGCCAAGTGAAACGCCGGCCTCCACCGCTTGGGTGATGCGCTGCAGTTCGTGCTGCATTTCGCTGGCGTTGGTCGCGTCGGCATAGCGGCCGGTATGGATTTCGACCACCGGCGCGCCGGCGGCCCGGGCCGCTTCGAGTTGCCGCGGGTCGGCGTCGATGAACAGCGAAACGCGGATGCCGGCTTCGCCCAGGGTGTGACAGGCGGCTTGCACGCTGGCGAACTGTCCGACAACGTCGAGGCCGCCTTCGGTGGTCAGTTCCTGGCGACGTTCCGGCACCAGACAGACATCCTGCGGTTTGACCTGCAAGGCAATGCCGATCATCTCGTCGGTGACCGCCATTTCCAGGTTCATTTTGGTTAGCAACAGTTCGCGCAGGATGCGCACGTCGGCATCCTGAATGTGCCGACGGTCTTCGCGCAGATGCAGGGTGATCGAATCGGCGCCGGCCGATTCCGCCAGCAAGGCCGCTTGTACCGGGCTGGGGTAGCGGGTGCCGCGCGCCTGGCGCAGGGTGGCGACGTGGTCGATGTTGACGCCGAGATGCAGCGGGTAAACAGAAGAGGTCATAGCTTTTGCAGATCGATCAGTAGTTGTCGGGTGGCCAGCGGTTTGTCGCCGAGGTAGTGAGCCAGCAGCGAGCGCATCAGTATTTTGCCCTCTGCAAGGGTAATCGGGTCGGACAGATCGCCGGCCGCCAGGTCGAGCAGCGTCTTGCCCTGATATCCGGGCTCGTCACGCTGCAACGGCGTTACACCATGGCCGACCACGTAACTGTAGCGGCGAGCGGGTTGCAGCGCAGCGTGGTTGTCCAGATGGCCGAGCGGTTGCGCGTAACCGAGTTCGGACAGCAGATCGAGTTCGAAGCGGCGCAACACCGGTTCGAACTCGGATGGTGCGGTCAGCGCGTTCAGCGCGCTCAACGTCGCGGCGTAGAGGTCGAACAGGCCTTCATGCGCATCGCCCTCCGGCAGCAGTCGCAGCAGCAGTTCATTAAGATAGAAGCCGCACATCAGCGCATGGCCGCGCAGCATCAGTCCGCCGCCTTGCCATTCGGCGGCGTGCAGGGTGCGCAACTGGCTTTTTCCGAACCACGAAATGCTCAGCGGCTGGAACGGGATCAAGCGGGTTTTCAGGCCGGAGGTCTGGCGTCTGGCGCCGCGCGCGACCAGGCCGATGCGGCCGTGATGGCGTGACAGCAGATCAACGATCAGACTGGTTTCGCGCCAGGGCCGGGTATGTAGCACGAAGGCGGGATCGCCGTCGATTTTCTCGCTCACCGTGGTTCCGGAATCACTCGTAGCCGAACTGCTTGATCAGCCGTGTATCGTCAGCCCAGCCGCCTTTGACCTTGACCCAGACCTGCAGGAACACCTTGCGGTCGAACAGCTTTTCCATGTCCTGTCGCGCCTCGCTGGCAATGCGTTTCATATGCTCGCCACCGCGTCCCAGGATGATCGGCTTGTGGCCGTCGCGATCGACCCAGATCACCGCCGCGATGCGGAACATCGCGCCGTCTTCCTCGAACTGCTCGATGGTCACCGCGACCACGTAGGGAATCTCGTCGCCGGTCAGGCGGAAGACTTTTTCGCGGACGATTTCGGCGGCCAGAAAGCGCGAGCTGCGGTCGGTGATGTCGTCCTCGCCGAACCAGGCTTCGCCTTCCGGCAGATAGCGTTTGAGGATGTCCGGCAGACGCAGCACGTCCTTTTCCTTTTCGGCACTCAAAGGCACGATTTCGGCAAAATTGAACTGCTTGGCCATGCTTTCCAGATACGGCAGCAGTTTGGTCTTGTCCTCGACCAGATCGATCTTGTTGACCACCAGCACTACCGGCTTTTCATTGCTTTTCCCGCGTGGCAAAAGCGGCAGGATGCGCTGATCGGCGGCGGTGAACTTGCGCGCTTCGACCAGCCACAACACCACATCGACTTCCGCCAGCGCCTGGGTGACGGTACGGTTCATTGCCGAATTCAGCGCACTCTTGAACTGGGTCTGAAAGCCGGGCGTGTCGGCGAAGATGAATTGCGCGTCAGCTTCGGTACGCACGCCGAGGATGCGGTGGCGCGTGGTCTGCGGCTTGGACGAGACGATGCTGACCTTGGCGCCGACCAGCGCGTTGACCAGAGTGGATTTGCCGACATTCGGACGGCCAACGACGGCGATGACGCCGGTTCTGAAAGTCAAAGTTTTTCCAGTTCGATCAAGGCCGCCTCGGCGGCCATTTGTTCAGCGCTCTTGCGATTCGGGCCATGGCCTGAAGTCACCACTTTCGCGCTGTTGGCGCCCACGGTAATGCGGCATTCGACATGGAAGACCTGGGCATGCGCCTGACCGGCGGTTTGCGTGAGCACGTAGTCGGGCAGCCCCAGGCGGCGCGGTTGCAGCCATTCCTGCAAGCGCGTCTTGGCATCCTTGCCTTGTTGCTCTGGGTTGATGGCATCGACTTTGGCGCCGAACAGGCGCTCGACGATGCCGCGCGCGGCATCGAATCCGGCATCCAGAAACGCCGCGCCGAGCAGCGATTCGAAGGCGTCGGCCAGGATTGACGGGCGTTGCGCGCCGCCGCTTTTCAACTCGCCTTCGCCAAGCCGCAGATGCTGACCGAGATCCAGACCGGCGGCGATTTCATGCAGCGTGTCCTGGTTCACCAGATTGGCGCGCAGTCGCGACAAACGGCCTTCGGGCTGTCCCGGAAAATGCTGGTAGAGCAGCAGGCCGATGACGCAGTTGAGCACGCCGTCGCCGAGAAATTCCAGGCGTTCATTGTTGCGCGCGCCAAAGCTGCGGTGCGTCAACGCCTGATTCAACAGTTCGCGGTTCTGCCAGGTGTGGCCCAGTCTGGCTTCAAGTTGCGCGCTGGCGATCGGCATGTTCAGCCTGGTCTACTGCTTGGTTTCTTCGGCCCGGAATTTCATGCACAGGTTGACCGGCCCCATGAACGGCCTTTGCATCGAGAACTCGACGCTGAGGCGCACACCATTCGGCAGCCAGTCGATCTGCAGATCGTCATTGAGGCTGGTATCCATATTGTTGATGCGCAGTTCGGTGGCGAATTTGGTGCGGATGGCGTTGTCTTTCAGGCTCTTGATGTCAGGTTCCTGCAACACATTCTTCAGGATGCGTTGCAGCGTCCAGTAATCCATGTAGCCGGGCATGACTCGGGACGCGCCATAGGCCACGAAACCTACCAGAAGCATGAAAAAGAGTACTCCGCCGAGGGTGACGCCGCGTTGTCGCTTCATGGTCAACTCACTCTATGCTGTGGCCGATGCGGGCCGGTTTGGAAAAGGACTTCAACGAATTCAGGAAATCGTCGAAGTTCCACCAGATGAAAAACGCGCGTCCGACAATATTCTGTTCCGGCACGAAACCCCAGTAGCGCGAGTCGTTCGAGGCATCGCGGTTGTCGCCGAGCATGAAGTAATGGCCGTCCGGCACCGTGCATTTGAAGCCCCGGTCGTTATAGGTGCAATTGTCGCGATAGGCGAAATTGCCTTCCACCTGATGCACGATCACCGGCGGCATGTCGTCCTGGGTCATGGCGATATGGCTGTGTTCCCCCAATTTTTCGCGCCAGGTTGCGCCCTGCACGAAATTGAGGCCTTGCGCGGTGTACTCGTAGCTGCCTTCACGCTGGATGTCGATCGGCTTGCCATTGATGATCAGGCGCTTGTCGAGATATTCCACGACATCGCCAGGCAAGCCGACCACGCGCTTGATGTAGTCGAGCGAGGGATCGCTGGGATAGCGAAACACCATGACATCGCCGGGCTTCGGATCGCTCAGGTCGATCACCTTCCGGTTGATCACCGGCAGGCGGATGCCGTACTCGAATTTGTTGACCAGGATGAAGTCGCCGATCAACAGCGTCGGCAGCATCGAACCGGAGGGAATCTTGAACGGTTCGACCAGAAACGAACGCAGCAGGAAGACGATCAGGATGACCGGGAAGAAACTCTTCGAGTAATCCACCAACAGCGGCAACTTGGCCTCCGCCGCGCGCCCCTTGGCAAGGAACAGATGGTCGAAGAGCCAGATCAATCCGGTGACGACCAGGGCGATTAACAGAATGAGAGCGAAGTTCATGGATTATTGCGGCAATTGGAACAAGGCGCGGAGTTTGTCGCTGACGACATTGCGCAGGTTGAGAGAAAGAGAACCCAGTTGACGCTGGAATAGCGATTCCGGGACGGTCAGTAAACGGTGGAGCTTGAGGACTGAATCCACTTTCAAGCCGGTATCGGCGAATTCCGGATGAGTGCGTGCAATGAGTAAATCAGAATTCAGCAAGGCATCCGGCAGCCGGCTGGAAATGAACGCAACGATGACATGGCGAAAGGGGCCGATGGGGTCGGTCAGGCAAAGTGCGGGACGCACCTTGGCTTCCTGAAAACCATCGAAGGGAAATGGCAGCAGAACCAGCTTATCTTTGGTGGGCATCGTTAACCGCCATATTCATGACCATCTTCCAGGCTGTAGAGGTCTTCAGCCGGATCTTTCAGGAACGCATAGGCCGCCGAGTGGCTGGCGCCCGCCAGCCACTCGGCTTCGCCGGGTTCGTCTTCCAGCAAAGTGACCAGTGCGCGCTGACCACGGATCAGCGCGGCGGGCTCCAGCAATTGGATGCGGCCTTGTTCGTCTATGACTGCTTCGAGCGTGCGTAGCATGTGCGTTCCTATTTATCGCTGACCTGCAGAATCGCCAGAAACGCTTCCTGTGGAATCTCGACGTTGCCGACCTGCTTCATGCGCTTTTTACCTTCCTTCTGTTTCTCCAGCAGTTTCTTCTTGCGCGTGATGTCGCCACCGTAACACTTGGCCAGCACGTTCTTGCGCAGCGCCTTGACCGTTTCGCGGGCGATGATGTGCGAGCCGATGGCGGCTTGCACGGCGACATCGAACATCTGTCGCGGAATCAGTTCGCGCATCTTCGAGACCAGTTCGCGGCCGCGATATTGCGACGTGGAGCGGTGTACGATCAGCGCCAGCGCGTCGACCTTTTCGCTGTTGACCAGCACGTCGAGCTTGATCAGATCGTCGGCGCGGAACTCCTTGAACTCGTAATCCAGCGAGGCATAGCCGCGCGAGGTGGATTTCAGGCGGTCGAAGAAATCCAGCACCACTTCATTCAGCGGCAGGTCGTATTTCAGCATCACCTGACGACCCATGTATTTCATGTCGACCTGTGCGCCGCGCTTCAGGTTGCACAGCGTCATCACGTTGCCGAGATATTCTTCCGGCACCAGGATCGAGGCGGTGATGATCGGCTCGCGGATTTCCTCGATCTTCGACAGGTCGGGCAGGCGCGACGGATTTTCCACCACCAGCGTCGTGCCGTCCTTCATGAACACCTGGTATTCGACCGACGGCGCGGTGGTGATCAGGCTCTGGTCGTATTCCCGTTCCAGGCGTTCCTGCACGATGTCCATGTGCAGCAGGCCGAGGAAGCCGCAGCGGAAGCCGAAACCCAGCGCTTGTGAGGTTTCCGGTTCGAAGCGCAATGCCGCATCGTTGAGTTGCAGCTTGGTCAGCGCGTCGCGCAGGCTGTCGTACTCGTGCGATTCCACCGGATACAGGCCGGCGAACACCTGCGGCTGGATTTCCTTGAAGCCGGGCAGCGCCTCGCTGGCCGGCCGGCTGGCCAGGGTCAGCGTGTCGCCCATCTTGGCGTGCTTGAGTTCCTTGATGCCGGCGATGACGAAGCCGACCTGGCCGGCGGAAAGCTGGGTGCGCGGCAACGATTTGGGGGTGAACACGCCGACGCTTTCGACCAGATAATCGACGCCGGCCGCCATCAGGCGAATCTTGTCCTTCTGCTTGAGGATGCCGTCGACGACGCGCACCAGCATCACCACGCCGACGTAATTGTCGAACCAGGAGTCGATCACCAGCGCTTTCAGTGGCGCATCATCGTCGCCGCGCGGCGGCGGGATGTATTTGACGACGGCTTCCAGCACATCGATGATGCCGATGCCGTTCTTCGCCGAACAACGCACCGCGTGGTCGGCGGGAATGCCGACGATGTCCTCGATTTCCTGCATCACCCGTTCCGGTTCGGCCGAGGGCAGATCGATCTTGTTCAGCACCGGGAACACTTCGACGCCGAGTTCGACGGCGGTGTAGCAGTTGGCGACGGTCTGCGCCTCGACGCCTTGCGAGGCGTCGACCACCAGCAGCGCGCCCTCGCAGGCCGACAGCGAACGCGAAACCTCGTAGGAGAAGTCGACGTGGCCGGGGGTGTCGATCAGGTTGAGCTGATATTCCTGACCGTCCTGGGCCTTGTACAGCAGGGCGGCGGTCTGGGCCTTGATGGTGATGCCGCGCTCGCGCTCCAGGTCCATCGAATCGAGCACCTGCGCCTCCATCTCGCGGTCGGCGAGGCCGCCGCAGTTATGGATGATGCGATCGGCCAGCGTCGATTTGCCGTGGTCGATATGGGCGATGATGGAGAAATTGCGGATCAGGGTGTTGCGCATGAAGAAAGCCCGGGAGCGCCAAATGGCGCCTTCTGTCTATGAATGGGCGCGAATTTTACCTGAAACGACAGATACTTAGCCGGCTTCCAGCGCCTGTTTCAGGGCCGCCGGATTCAGCTGGAAATGGCAGATTTCCTGTTCTCCCAGACACAGCACCGGGATCAGCAGGCCATAGCGGGCGCGCAGCTCGGGGTCGGTGTCGATGTCGATTTCGCGCAGTCGGAAGCCGTGTGATATGCCATCCCCCGGCTGAAATTCCAGCAACGCCTGGCGCAGGTCGTCGCACAGATGGCAGCCGCGACGGCCATACAAACATAGTTCAATCACGCGGCTGGCCGCGCCGGTCGTTGATGCGCGGCAGATCCTGATGCAGCGCCGCCTTGGCCAGCAGGTGCGCCGACACCGGCGCGGTGATGAAAAGGAACAGCGTGATCAGGATTTCGTGCAGGCTGATGCCGTTGCCCTGATGGCTGAAATACAGCGAAGAGGCGATCAGCAGGCAACCGACGCCCAGTGTGGTGGCTTTGGTCGGGCCGTGCAGCCGGGTGTAGAAGTCGCGTAGCCGGGCCAGGCCGAGCGAGCCGATGAAGGTGAACACGGCACCGGCCAGGATCAGAAATGACAGCAGAAAATCGAGCATGGTTTTGATCCTATTCGATGATGTCGCCGCGCAACAGGTATTTGCACAACGCCACGGTGCCGACGAAACCCATCAGCGCGATCAGCAGCGCCGCCTCGAAATACAGCGCGCTGCCGAGATGGATGCCGAGCAGCACCAGCAGCGCAATGGTGTTCACATACAGGGTGTCCAGCGCCAGGATGCGGTCCGGCGCGCTGGGGCCGCGCACCAGGCGCCAGAAGCTCAGCGCGATGGCGCCGGCAACCAGGGCGAAAGCGATCGGAATGACCAGGCTCAGCATGCTTCGAACACCTCCTTCAAGGGCGCTTCATAACGCGACTTGATTGCCGCGCGGACCTCGTCCGGGTCGGGCGCGTCGAGCGCGTGGACCAGCAGCGTGCGGCGGTCCGGGCTGAGTTGGGCGGAGACCGTGCCCGGCGTCAGGCAGATGGTGTTGGCGAGCAGGCTGATCGCCAGCTCGCTGTGCAGGTCCAGCGGATACTCGATGAACGTCGGGTGCAAGCTATCCGGCCGCCCCAGGATGCGCATCGCCACCACCAGATTGGCGGTAAAGATGTCGAATAGCACCACGCCAAGGAAGCGCAGCAACCGCCAGGGATGGCGGATGCGGATCGCTTCCGGCCAGAAGCGCAGGGTGAACAGCGGGATCAGCCAGCCGAGCAGGACGCCGAGCAGGATATGTCCCGGCGCGATGCTGTTGTTGAGCAACAGCCAGATGCCGGTCAGTGTCGGTGTCAGCAACGGGTGAGGCAGCAGATGCAAACTCATGGTTGGCCTCCGAGCACGGCATGGACATAGTGATACGGCTGCAGCAACTGTTCGGCGGTGGCGCTGACGTAGGCATGGATCGGTCCGGCGGCCAGCGTCATGCCGATGCACAGCGCCAGCAGTCCGAGTATGGGCCACAGCGTCGGCATCAGCGCCGACCACGACCCGGTCGCGGCCGGAACGTCCTGAGGCGTCGGCAGGCTGCGGAAGAACAGCAGGCTGCCGGAACGCGCCAGGGCGATCATGCCGAGCAGGCCGCCGAGCAGCACCAGGCCGATGATCCAGGCCGCATCGGTATGGTCGAGGGCGGCGCGCAGCAGCAGAAACTTGCCGACGAAGCCGGACAGCGGCGGCAGGCCGGCGGCCAGGATCGCGGTGAGGAAAAACAGGCCGCCCAGCAGTGGCGCGCCGGCCATCGCCGGCGTGGGCTGGAAGTGATCGCCGATGTCGTTGCCCGCCAGATTGCGGCTGACGGCAATGCGGTCGGCAAGCAGAAACAGCGCGGCGCCGGTGAATACCGAATGCGGCAGGTAATACAGACCGGCGGCGATGCCGGCGGGGCTGGCCAGGGAGAAGGCGGTGAGCAACGAGCCGACCGAGGCGATTACCAGATAGGCCGCCTGTTCACGCAGAAACCGCGCAGCCAGCGCGCCGAGCAGGCCGATCAGCAGCGTCAGCAGCGCCAGCGGCAGCAGCCAGGGCCCGATCAGCTGGCTGACGCCACCGGCTTCGGCGCCGAAGATCAGCGTCGACACGCGCAGGATGCTGTAGGCGCCTACCTTGGTCATGATTGCGAACAGGGCCGCCACCGGCGCGCTGGTCTGGGCGTAGGCGGCGGGTAGCCAGAGATACAGCGGCACCAGCGCCGCCTTCAGCGCGAATACGCCGAACAGCAGCAGACCGGCGGCGCGCGCCGGCGCGAGATTTTCCGGCGGAACGGCGGCCATTTTGCGCGCGAGATCAGCCATGTTCAGCGTGCCGAACAGGCCGTACAAGGTTCCGACCGCGAACAGGAACAACGACGAACCGGCCAGGTTCAGCACCACATAATGCAGGCTGGCGCGGGTTTTCAGGCGGCCGCCGCCATGCAGGATGAGGCCGTAGGAGGCCAGCAGCAGCACTTCGAAGAAGACGAACAGGTTGAACAGGTCGCCGGTCAGGAAAGCGCCGTTGAGGCCCATCAACTGCAACTGGAACAGCACATGGAAATGTCCGTCGCCGGCGCGTTTCTGCAGCGGTTTGGCGGGGTCCGGGCCCGCGCTGACGTCGATGCCGCGGCTGGCATACAGCAGCGCGAACCACGCCAGCACGGCGGTGATCAGCAGCATCCAGGCGCTGAGTCGATCCGCCACCAGCACGATGCCATACGGTGCTTGCCAGTCGCCGACGGCGTAAACCAGGATTTCACCGCCGTCGACCGCCTGCAGCAACCATGCCGCCAGCACGATCTGACCCGTCGTTGCGGCAAGGCTGAAGGCGCGCCGCAGGTTGATGTCGAGATGCCGCAGCAACAGCAGCAGGATGCCGGCGATCAGCGGCAACAGGATCGGGGCAATGACCAGATGGTTCATGTTAGTCGCTTGGCCCAATAACGCCGTCATACCGGCGCAGGCCGATATCCAGGAGCCTGCGTGAACATCTCCGCACTGGACCCCGGCATTCGCCGGGGTGACGAGGCTCTAACGAACAATATTTTTTCATTCGCCGTCTTTCCCATCCACGTGATCGTTGCCGAGTTCCGCGCGCGCCTTCAGGGCCAGCATGATGACGAAGGCGGTCATTGCGAAGCCGATGACGATGGCGGTCAGCACCAGCGCCTGCGGTAGCGGGTCGGTATAGCCGGGCAGGCCGGTGCCGATCACCGGCGGCTGGCCGATGGCCAGCCGGCCCATGGCGAACAGGAACAGGTTCACCGCGTAGGACAGAAAAGTCAGTCCCAGCACCACCGGGAACGTGCGACCGCGCAGCATCAGATAGACGCCGCAGGCGGTCAGCACGCCGATCAACAAAGCAATCAGAGCTTCCATCAGCGGCCCGCCTTGAGTCGTTTGCCAGTTGGAATCGGGCAGGCATCCGGACCATGGCTGGCGTCGTGCATCAAGCCCAGATGGATAAGTATCTGCAAGGTTGCCCCCACCACCACCAGATACACGCCCAGATCGAAGGCCATCGCCGAGGCGACTTCGAAATCGCCGACGATCGGCCAATGGACATGGCTGAACGTCGAGGTCAGGAAGGGATGATCGAAGGCGAAGGATGCCAGGCCGGTCAACGTGGCGATCGCCAGACCGGCGCCGATCAGCGGGTGCATGTTGGACGGCAGCCGCGCATGCGTCCAGGCCACGCCGTTGGCCAGATACTGCATGATCAGCGCCACGGCGGTGATCAGTCCGGCGATGAAGCCGCCGCCGGGCAGGTTGTGGCCGCGCAGCAATATGAAGATCGAGACCAGCAGCGCCAGCGGCAGCAGCAGGCGGGTCAGCGAGGCCATGATCGCCGGATGTGTGTCCCAGTTCCACACGCGACCGGCATCATCGCAGCCGCGGCCTTCCAGGCGCAGTTTGTCGAGCATCGCGAAGATCGCCAGTCCGGCCAGCGCCAGCACAGTGATTTCGCCGAGGGTGTCGAAACCGCGGAAATCGACCAGGATGACGTTGACCACATTGCGGCCGCCGCCGCCCGGCACGCTGTTTTCCAGAAAGAAATCGGCGATGCTGTCATAAGGCCGGGTCAGCACCGCCCAGGCCAGCGCGCTGATGCCGGCGCCGGCCAGCACCGCCAGCACGCCATCGCGCAGGCGTCGGCCGTTATCCGATTCGGCCGGCGTGTGCTGTGGCAGAAAGTACAGCGCCAGCAGCAGCAGGATGATCGTGACGACCTCGACGGAAAGCTGGGTCATGGCCAGATCGGGGGCGGAAAACTTGATGAAGATCAGCGACACCAGCAGCCCCACCCCGCCGATCAGCACTAGCGCGACGAAGCGTTGGCGATGCAGTTTGAGGACCGCCAGCGAGATGCCGACCATCGCCAGGGCGGCCAACAGGCTGACCGCATCGACCGGCAACAGCGGCCGCGGACCGGTCAACGGCGAGGCGGCGCCGAGCCAGCCGCCGACCCCCAGAATCAGCGTGAACAGCACGAACAGCCCGATCATGCGTTGCAGCGAGCCGCTGTCGAGGCGGCGCGTCAGGCCGCGCGCGAATCCAAGCAGCCCCTCCAGCAGCACGTTGTAGACGCGCCGCGCATCGAGACGGTTCTCGTAGCGCGCATGCAGCGTGAACATCGGCTTGCGCGCGGCATACAGCAGACCGCCACCGATCAGGGCGATGACGCTCATCCACAAGGCCGGATTGAAGCCGTGCCAGATCGCCAGATTGTGTTCCGGCAACGGCGCCTGCAGCACCGCGCCGGCGGCCAGGGCCAGTATCGGTTCGACGGTCAATGCCGGCAGGATGCCGACCAGCAGGCACAGCGCCACCAGCACCTCCACCGGCACCTTCATCCAGCGCGGCGGTTCGTGTGGTGTGCGGGGCAGATCGATCGGGTCGCCGTTGAAAAACACGTCATGGATGAAACGCAGCGAATAGGCCACCGCGAAGATGCCGGCGATGGTCACGGCGAACGGCAGCAGCCAGCCGAACTTCATCATGGTCGCCACGCCGACCGCCTCGGCGAAGAACATTTCCTTCGACAGGAAGCCGTTGAACAGCGGCACGCCGGCCATTGCCGCCGCCGCAACCATGGCCAGTGTCGCGGTGTAGGGCATGAACTTCCACAGACCGTTGATGCGGCGCATGTCGCGCGTGCCGGTTTCGTGGTCGATGATGCCGGCGGCCATGAACAGCGATGCCTTGAAGATGGCGTGATTGATGATGTGAAACACCCCGGCTACCGCCGCCAGCGGCGTGCCAATGCCGAACAGCGTGGTGATCAGGCCGAGATGGCTGATCGTCGAATAGGCCAGCAAGCCTTTCAGGTCGTGCTTGAACAGTGCGATGAAGGCGCCGATCAACAGCGTGATCAGGCCGACGCCGCCGACCATAAGAGACCATTCCCAGGTGCCGGACAACGCCGGAAACAGCCGCGCCAGCAGGAACACGCCGGCCTTCACCATGGTCGCCGAATGCAGATAGGCCGACACCGGCGTCGGCGCCGCCATCGCGTGCGGCAGCCAGAAATGGAACGGGAACTGCGCCGACTTGGTGAACGCGCCGAGCAGCACCAGGATCAACGTCGGCAGGTACAGCGGGTGCGCGCGGATCAGATCGCCGGACGCCAGAATCACCGTCAGTTCGTAACTGCCGGTAATCTCGCCCAGCAGCAGAATGCCGCCGAGCAGCGCCAGGCCGCCGGCGCCGGTGATCGCCAACGCCATGCGCGCGCCATGCCGCGCTTCCTCGCGCTCCTTCCAGTAGCCGATCAGCAGGAACGAACTGAGGCTGGTCAGCTCCCAGAAAATCAGCAACTGGATCAGGTTTTCCGACAGCACCACGCCCAGCATCGAGCCCATGAACAGCAGCAGGTAGGCATACAGACGCCCCAGGCTGTCGCGTTCGGACAGGTAATAGCGGGCGTAGAGAATGACCAGCAGGCCGATGCCGAGGATCAGACCGGCGAACAGCAGGCCGAGACCGTCGAGGCGGAAGGCGAGGTCGAGGCCGACTTGCGGCAGCCAGGCGATGCGCTGCACCAGCGTTTCGCCAGCCAATACCGGGGCGACGATGGAGGCCAGCAGTCCAACCGAGAACAGCGCGACCACACCGGCGCCCCAGGCGGAGGCGGTGCGGCTGAAACGGCTGAGCCAGGCGACCAGCGGCGCGCCGAGAAAGGGGGCGAGGACAAGCGACAACAAGATCATGGGCGGATTTTAACGGGGACTGACGGGGTAAGCGAACAACCTGAAGGCCCTTGTCCCCAAGGGGAGGCAATTGCGGGGACAAACGGTTGTTGAAGACCTTGTTGGCTGTCCGAGGTTCCCGTCAGCGGGCGGTTTTGCAGGTTTTTTTGCCGAGTATGCCCGGAAACGACGACAACTGACCCATTTTGACTCATCAAGCTGCGGGGATGAGTGTTGTTCAGCCCAGCACGCGCCGCATTTCGTCTTCCAGGCTGCCTCTGACGATCGGTTTGGCGACGTAGCCGTCCATGCCGGCTTCGAAGCATCGGGCACGGTCTTCCGCCATGGCGTTGGCGGTCATGGCGATGATCGGCAAGCGCGGACGCTGGCCGTAGGCGCCGGCGGCTTCGGCCGCGCGGATGGCGCGGGTGGCGGAAAGTCCATCCATCACCGGCATTTCCATATCCATCAGGACCAGCGCGTAGGGCTGCTCGGCGACACGCGCGCAGGCAATCCGGCCATCTTCCGCGATATCGTTGGCGAGACCCAGGCGACCGAGTATGGCAGTGGCCAGATGGCGATTGACGCGATTGTCGTCCACCAGCAGCACGCGGCCGCTCACCAGGTTGGCCAGCGGCGTGGCTTCCTGGCTCGCGGCGGAGACCGGAGCAGCCGGCAGCGGCGCGTCGGCCGGCTGGAAGGGCAGGCAGACCCAGAAACAGGTGCCTTCCCCGGGGGCGCTCTCGACCTCGATGTCACCGCCCATCGCCTGAGCGAGTTCCCTGGCGATGATCAAGCCCAGACCGGTGCCGCCAAACTTGCGTTCGATCGAGACATCGGCCTGGCTGAACGGTTTGAACAAGCGCTGCAAGGCGTTGGCGTCCATGCCGATGCCGGTATCGCGGATGCTGAAATGCAGATGCCCCTGGTCTTCGGCGACCTGCAGTTCCACCTTGCCGGACTGGGTGAACTTGATCGCGTTGGCCAGCAGGTTGATCAGAATCTGGCGCAGGCGAGTCGCATCGCCGAGGATGTAGCGGGCCAGACCCGGCGCGATCCTGGCCTCGAAGCGTAACCCCTTGGCGCTGGCCTGGTCAGCGACGATGGCGCGCACCGCCTCGATACAAGCCGGCAGGTCGAAAGCCGCTTGTTCCAGGGTCAGGCGTCCGGCCTCGATTTTGGCGTGGTCGAGCACCGCGTTGATCAGTCCCAAGAGATGATCGCCGGAATGCGAGATGAGCTGGACATAGCTTGCCTGCGAGGGACTGAGCTGTTCGGCTTCGAGCAACTGGGCGAAACCGATGATGGCATTGAGCGGCGTGCGCAATTCATGGCTCATGCGCGAGACGAAGTCCGACTTCGCCCGGCTGGCGGCTTCGGCCGCCTCCTTGGCCACCGTCATGGCGCGCTCGCGAGCTTCGCTTTCATTGGCGCGCAGGCCGTCGAACAGGCGTCGGATGACCTGCGCGAAGATCGGCAGGAAACGCCGGAAGAGGTCTTGCAAATCGGGGGTGAGCAGCGTCTTGTCGCCACAGCAGAGCAGCAGGCAGCGGGTCTGGCTAAGATCGATGCGGCCGCTCAACAAGGCGCCCGGCGCATCCGGCGGCAGTGCGAGGTTCAGCGACTGCGCCACGGCGGCGGGCTCGGCCACCGCCCGCAATGGTTTGCGGGCCAGATAGGTGAGCAGTTCCGGCGCATCCAGCGCCTTGCGCAAGTAAACCCCGGCCCGCTCACCGACGATGTCGGTGAGGCTGCCGTCGAAGCACTTCAGCGCGATGTCCTCGGTTCCCAGTGCGGCGCCCAGATGCGACAACAGCAGACTCGGGCCGTGCAGCCAGTCGTCGGTTTCGCCCAGCGCCTGCAAGGCATCGGCGATGGCCTCGCTGGTCCGGCGCAGGCGCTCGTCGCGGGTGCGCAGGTTGGCCAGCTCGACGAGTGCGTCGCGCAGCAGGGAGTCTTCCTGGGACATGGGTTGGACGTACCTAGCTGCGCGCGATGACGACGGCGGAAATCATCAGGTTGCCATGCCGGTTCTGGCAGGTGAACACCGGCCCCTGTTCGCCGAAGGTGAAGGCGGCGATGATCGGCACGCCGGGCAGCGCCTCGGCCAGGGAGGCGCGGACTTCGTCCATGCGTTCCTTTACGGTGAGCATGCAACCGGCGCAGAACACCAGGATCATGCCGGCGATATCGGCGGTTTCGATCTCGCCGACCCGGCTTGCCGACTGCGCCACCAGCACCGGGCGCTGCACCAGGGCGTCGATGGTGCCGCTCATCAGGATCAGTTCCTCACCTTGCTCGACCCGGGTAAACAGGGTCATGGCGCCATTGGCGGCGATGGTTTCCGGGTGCGACAGGATGTGCACGTCGGTACCGCCCAGGGTTTGCATGGCGCGTCCAAGCGGCCACAGCGTCGTGCTCATCAGCACGTTCTCGACGCCGGTCGCCGGCGCCCGCACGGCATCGCCGGTCCATTCGGAATAGACCGTGGCGGCCGGTCTGCCGTCAATCTCGTCGATGCGCCGCCCCTCGCAACGGGTAATGCGCCCGCGCTGCGCGGTGGGGGTGTAACCGGAATGGAAGGCGGCGCCGATCTTGCCGGACGGAAACAGCACGCTCAGCACCAGCCCGTTGGCCACCGTCAGACCCCCCGATGTCATGCGCCAGTCGCCGGCGATGCTGTTGTCGGCCGCCGAGCCGCCGACGATGGGGGTAGCGGCGCCGACCACTTCCTGGATGCCGGCGATGACCTCTTCCTCGCTGCCTGGCGCGCTGGATATCCACACCAGGGCCGGACTTTCGCCCAGTCGGTCGGCATCGAGCAGGGCCGCCCTGGCCAGGGCGGCGGCGGCGGCGCGCGGCGAATCGCCGAGTTCGCCGCAAGCGGTGCCGAAGTCGCCGTCGGTATCGGAAATGGCGAACATGCACAGGCCCGGTTCCGGTCCCATGTAGAGGCCGACCTCGGTGAAACTGCCGAGACAGGAAGTGACCGCATGCAGGTGCGTTTCGGGCCAGCGGGCGCGGATGATGCCGGCGACAACCGAGAGGTCGTGCCGGGCGTCGGCCTGAATCATCAGGTAGTCGGGTCCGTCGAGGTGGTCGGCGAGCAACCGCTCGACACACTGGGTGGCGGCGATGTCGCTTTGCGACGAGGCGGAGGCGGCGCTGGCGATGCGGATCATGTTTGTCAGACTCCTTCGATTGGAATGCCGTCCGGGTCAGTCGGCGGGGAACAGGCCGAGGTGCAGCTGGCCCTGGCGTGGCTGCGCCATCATGCCGGCGACGCGATCCCGCCAGGCAAGGTAATGTGCGGTCTGTTTGTGCGCCGCAGCAGCTTCGATCGTGTCATACGCTTCGTAAAGGATGAATTTGGCGGGGTCTGCGGCATCCTGGAGGATATCGAAACGGCGGTTGCCGGATTCCTGTATCGAGGCTGCGTGGTTCAGGCGACAGGCTTCGATGAAGGCTGCGATGTCCTCGGTGCGGACCCAAACATGGACGAGCGTTACATGCATGCTGACTTCCTGAGGTAATCGGCGCCACCGACGGATCGGCGACGGCCAAATGATACCGTCGGGGTATCGCCGTTATCGAGCCAGAAACCGGACGATTTCGAATGCACTACGGTCGCCATGGTATTTTTCCCGTGGCTTCCAGGCAAGCAACTTGCGAGAGCGATGGCGCTGCGCGTTCAACCCAGATAGTAGAAAGCCAGATAGGCCAGCAGCAGGATCATCACCCACAATGCCATGCCGCCGGTCGGCCAGGAGCGCAGCAGCAGGCCGTCGGGCCGACGCTGGCGGCGCAGCGTGTCGCCGAGGCTGGCGAGGCCGGTATCAAGGCGTTGCGTCATGCCGGCCTGCAGCGTGCGCCAGATCGCCGTCAGGCCGCCGAACAAGGCGGGACCGGCAACCCGGTACAGCCAGTCGAAGTCGAGGGTGATGGTCGGCGTACGCTTCAGATAATCGAGCATGACGAAGAACGCCAGCCCGGAGAACAGCAGCAGTTGCAGCTGGGTGATCACGTGCGCCGCCGTGTACGGCACGTAGTCCACCGCGTAGGGCAGCATGGCGTACAGCGGCTCCGGCCAGACGCCGAGCGCGATGCACAGGAAGGCGAACAGGATCATGCCCCAGCGCATCGACGCCGGCGGGTCGGCCGGACGCAGTCCGGAATCCTTCTGGAAGAACACGAACCAGGGGAATTTGATGCCGGCATGCAGGAACACGCCGGCGGACGCGGCGGCGAGGAACAGCCAGATCATCTGCAAATGCCCGTCGATGGCGGCCTGGGTGACCATCGATTTCGAAATGAAACCGGAGGTCAGCGGGAACGACGAGATGGCCAGCGCGCCGATGATGCCGCAGATGGCGGTCAGCGGCATGCTGTGGAACAGCCCACCCAGCTCGGAACACTTGCGCCGGCCGGTGGCGGCCAGCACCGCGCCGGCCGACATCAGCAGCAGCGCCTTGTAGATGATGTGGGTGAAGGCATGCGCCGCCGCGCCGTTGAGCGCCATTTCGGTGCCGATGCCGATGCCGGTGATCATGAAACCGACCTGATTGACGATGGAATAGGCCAGGATGCGGCGCATGTCGTTTTCCAGCAGCGCATAGACGATGCCGTAGAAGATCATGAAGATGCCAATCCAGATCAGGATCTCGGCGCCGGGGAAGCCGCGCAGCAGCACGTAAACCGCCGTCTTGGTGGTGAACGCGGAGAGGAACACCATGCCGCTCCAGGAGGCTTCCGGGTAGGCGTCGGGCAGCCAGGCCGAGAACGGCGGCGCGCCGGCGTTGATCAGGAAACCGGCCAGGATCAGCCAGTGGGCGATGGAATCGGTCTGCATCGCGGTGAAGGTGACGTCGCCGGTCTGCGCGATATGCCCGGCGATGCCGGCGAACAGGATCACGCCGCCGGCCAGATGCACGCCGACATAGCGCCGGCTGGCCGCCCAGGCCAGCGGCGTGCCGGCGCTCCACAGCACCAGCGTCGAACCGACCGCCATGAATTCCCAGAACAGGAACACCGTGATCAGGTCGCCGGCCAGCGCTACGCCGATGGCGGAACCGGCATAGAGATAAGCGGCGGGAATCTCCAGCCGGCTTTCCTGGCGCAGCGCGAACAAGCCGCCGCCGAACGCCATCAAGGCGAAGATGGTGGCGAACAGGCGCGACAGCTTGTCCACCGCCAGCGGCGTCAACTGGTAATCCAGCCACTGCACCTGCCACAAGCGGCCTTCCGGCAGCAGCCACAGCGCGGCCAGCGCCAGCAGCGGGATCATTAGCACCGCGATATTGCGCGCCATGCCGCGCAGCAACGGCAGCAGCAAGGCGCCAACGATCAGGATCAGCGCCGGATGCAGCAGCAGGCCGCTAGTCATCGCGCTACTCATCACGCCCATCCTCGGCGTAGTGGCTGTCCGGCCGCTTCAGCAGCAGACCGAGCGCTTTGGCGCCGATGATCATCAGCAGACAGGTCAGGAAACCATAGCCGGCGTAGAAGCCGAACCAGGACTCGATTTCGAAGTGCGGATGCAGGTCGACGAAAAAACCGGCGATCACCGTCAACGCCAGCACCACGATGAAACCGCGCCAGAGCTTCTTCACGTTGCCCGGATCATCCAGCCAGTGTTCGTGTTTCATGGCGTCTCCACCAGTTGTCGCGCCAGCGCCAGCGGCACGTCGGGGAAGAAGAACAGCGCCAGCGTGCCGGCGGCGGTGAGGCTCAGCGCCAGCACCATCGGCCAGGGCGCTTCGCCGTGCGGATGGGCGAGGGCGTCGGCCGACAGCGGGCGGAAGAAGGCGCGCCAGAGGATGGGCAGAAAGTAGGCGGCATTGAGCAGCGTCGACAGCAGGATCACCGCCAGCGCAAACCATTGCGCCTGCTGCATCGCGCCGCTGACCAGATACCACTTGCTGACGAAGCCGGCGGCCGGCGGCAGGCCGATCATCGACAGCGCGCCGATGCCGAACGCGGTCATGGTCCACGGCATGCGCCGGCCGATGCCGTCGAGCTGGCTGATCTCGGTCTTGTGCGCGGCGGTGTAGATCGAGCCGGCGGCGAAGAACAGGGTGATCTTGCCGAACGCGTGGGCGGCGATGTGCAGCGCCGCCGCCATCACCGACAGCGGCGCCAGGATGGCGGCGGCGAGGATCACGTAGGACAACTGGCTGACCGTCGAATAGGCCAGCCGGCGTTTCAGGTTGTCCGCCGACAGCGCCACCACCGAGGCGGCGACGATGGTGAAGGCGGCGATGCCGATCAGCCAGTCGGTAGCGCCGGCGAGCTGCTCCAGGCCGAACACGTAGACGATGATCTTGACCACCGCAAACACCCCGGCCTTGACCACCGCGACGGCATGCAGCAACGCCGACACCGGCGTCGGCGCCACCATCGCCGCCGGCAGCCAGCGGTGGAACGGCATCAATGCGGCCTTGCCGATGCCGAACATGAACAGCGCCAGCAGGAGGGCGACGGCGCTGCTGGACATGCCCTCCGGCAGGATGCCGCCGGGGCGGAAATCGGTGCTGCCGGTCAGGTGCCAGACATAGATCACTGCCGGCAGCAGGAACAGGATGGAGGTGCCCATCAGGATTGCCAGATAGGTGCGACCGCCGGCCTTCGCCTTGTCGGTGCCGGCGTGGGTGACCAGCGGATAGGTGATCAGCGTCAGCACTTCGTAGAACAGGAACAGCGTCAGCAGGTTGGCGGCGAAGGCGATGGCTAGCGCGGCGGCGATAGCCAGCGCGAAGAAGACGTAGAAGCGGGTCTGGTTCTTTTCGTTGTTGCCGCGCATGTAGCCGATGGAATACACCGAATTGACGATCCACAGCCCGGAAGCGATCAGCGCGAACAGCATGCCCAGCGGCTCCACCCGGAAGGCGATGGGCAAACCCGGCAGGGGTTCGAGCAGGATCAGTTCCGGGCGGACGCCGGCCAGCACCGGGTCGAGCAATTGCGCGACGCAGGCGAACAGGGCCGTGGCGGTGACCAGTGTGATGCCTTCGCGCAGGTTCGGCAGTTTGCCGGCCAGCACGATGCCGAGCGCGCCGAACAGCGGCAACAGCAGGGCGGCGAGGATGAAATGTTCGACGTTCATCGGCCGCGTTTCACCAGTTCCTGCGCGGCCTGCAAGGCCGAGTCGACGCTGAACGAGGTATCCAGACCGAACCAGATCGAAGCCAGTACCAGCAGCCAGGCCGGGATCAGCATCGACAGCGGCGCTTCGTTGCGGGTTTCATATCCGGACGGCGCGGCGCGGAAATAGGCGGTTTCGACGAAGCGCCAGACATAGGCCACTGCCAGCAGCGAACTCATCAGGATGGCGCCGACCAGCCAGAACTGTTGCTTCTCCAGTGCCGCCAGGATCAGATACCACTTGCCGATGAAGCCGGCCGTGCCGGGCACGCCGATCAGGCTCAAACCGGCCACGACGATGCCGAACGAAGTCCACGGCATGCGCTTTCCGAGACCGGCGAGACGGTCGAAGGTCGGCGTCGAGGTGACCGCGCCGGGTCGGGCGATGCCAAGTACGATGCCGCCGATCAGCAGGAAGATTGCCGCCTTGGCGATGCCGTGGTTGAACAGGTGGACGATCGATGCGGTCAGGCCGTGCACCGAATCGAACGACAGGCCGAGCGTGATGTAGCCCATCTGGCCGACGCTGGAATAGGCGAACATCCGCTTCAGGTTGTCCTGGAAGATGGCGATGAAACTGGCCGCGAACATGGCGAACAGCGACAGCCAGAGCATGATCTGCGGCAGCGGCAACTGCTCGAACACCAGGCTTTCGCCGAACACCGAGTAATAGAAACGGATCAGCACGTAGACCGACACCTTGGTCGCCGTCGCGGCGAGGAAGGCGGTCACCGCCGACGGCGCGTAGGTGTAGGCGTTGGGCAGCCACTGGTGCAGCGGAAACAGCGCCAGCTTGAGCGAGATGCCGACGGTCAGGAAGGCCAGCGCCACCAGTACCGGCCGCGAACTTTCGATGTTGCGCAGGCGCGCCGCCATGTCGACCAGATTCAGCGTGCCGGTCATCAGATACAGGAAACCGATGCCGATGACGATGAAGGTGGCGCCGATGCTGCCCATGATCAGATACCGGTAGGACGCGGCCAGCGCCCGGCGGTCGCGGCCAAGCGCGATCAGCACATAGGTGGCCAGCGAGGAAATCTCCAGGAACACGAAGATGTTGAACGCATCGCCGGTGATGGTGATGCCGAGCAGGCCGGTCAGGCACAGGCCGAACATGGCGTAATACAGATAGTGCAGATCGCGCGGGATCTCCCGGTTGATGCTGGCGCGGCTGTACGGCAGCACGATGGCGGCCATGCCGGAAACCAGCAGCAGGACAAAGCTGGACAGACGATCGACACGGTATTCGATGCCCCAGGGCGGCGCCCAGCTGCCGATGTGATAGGAAATGACGCCGGTTTCGCCGACTTGCAGCCACAGGCCGATGGCCGCCGCGAAAGCCGCCCAGGCCGCCGCCGTGACCAGCACGAAGGCCGCGCCGCCGTGGCGCAACAGCACCGCCAGCGGCGCCGACAGCAGCGGCACCACCACTTGCAGTGCCGGCAGATGGGTCGACAGCGTCACTGAAAGACTCATCGGTCGGCGGCTCCCGGCTGCGCGTCTTCGGCTTGCTGATCCATTGCGATGATCTCGTCTTCCTCAATGCTGCCGTAGGCCTCGCGGATGCGCACGGCGAGCGCCAGACCGAGCGCCAGCACGGCAATGCCGACGACGATGGCGGTGAGGATCAGCACGTGCGGCAGCGGATTGGAATAGACGCCGTACTGCTGAGCCAGAATCGGCGCGGTGCCGCCGAGCAGTTTGCCGGGGGCGATGTAGAGCAGATAGACCGAAGTCTGGAAAATCGACAGACCGATCAGTTTCTTGATCAGATTGCCGCGCGCGATGACGATGTACAACCCGGCCACCAGCAGGAACACCGTGATGATGTAGCTGAAGTGCGCGATCACCGCAGCTCCTCGTCGATGCTGTGCCCATCCCGGCCATCCCGGCCGCGCGAGGCGAACATGTAGAAGATCTTCAGCATCACGCCGCAAACCGTGACCGCGACGCCGACCTCGACCCAGAAGATGCCGCGGTGCTGGCCGTGGATCGGGTCATGGTCGAGCACGAAATAGTCGAGAAAATTGCCGCCGAGAAACAGGCCGGCGACGCCGACGCCGGCATACAGCAGCACGCCGCTGGCCAGCATGGTCTCCACCAGCCGGTCCGGCATCAGCTTGCGGGCATTGTCGAGACCGAACACCAGCGCGTAGAACACGATGCCGGCGGCGAAGATGACGCCCGCCTGGAAGCCGCCGCCGGGGCCGAAATCGCCGTGGAACTGCACATACAGCGCAAACAGCAGGATGAACGGAATCAACAGCTTGCCGACCACGCGCAGCACCAGATCATTTTTCATCCGCATCTCCATCGTGCTTGCCGTGCCGGCGGCGCCGCAGCAGGGCGATGATGCCGGCGCCGGCGGTGAACACCACCGTGGTCTCGCCCAGCGTGTCATAGCCGCGGAAGCTGGCCAGCACCGCGGTGACCACATTCGGCACTTCCACTTCGTTCTGCAGGTAGCGCGGCGTGACGTGCTGGTGGATCGGCGCCTGCGGATCGGCGAAGTCGGGCAGACCCAGCGAACCATAGATCAGCAGTCCGGCGGTGGCGATGGACACCGACAACGGCAGCCAGGGCCGATGCGTCGGCTTGGTCTCCTCGCTCTTGCACAGATGTAGCGCACCCAGCAGCAGTACGGTGGATACACCGGCGCCGACGGCGGCCTCGGTCATCGCCACATCGACGGCGTCGAGCGCTACCAGCACGGTGGCCATCAGAAAGCTGTAGATGCCGGACAGCACCACCGCCGCGAACAGATTGCGGGTCAGCGCCAGCACCACCACCAGCAGCGCCATCAGCAACAGCAGCACATCGACGATCAGGGTTTCGATGATGCGTCCTCCGCTGGCAATGGCGGCGCCGGTTGGGGCGCCAAATGCGGTTTCAGGCCGCGCGACATCGCCGCCCGCGCCAGCGCATGGCTGGCGGTGGGGCTGGCGAAGAAGATCAGCAGGCCGATCATCAGCAGCTTCACCGCCACCAGCGTGAAACCGGCCTGCAACAGCAGGCCGAGCAGAATCAGGCCGGCGCCCAGGGTTTCCAGCACGCTGGCAGCGTGCATGCGCGAATAGAAATCCGGCATGCGCAACTGGCCGAAGGCGCCTACCAGGCAAAAGAATGCGCCGGCGAGCAGGCTGATGCCGCTGAGCAGATTGATCAGCGTGCTCATTTGGATGTCTCCTCGTCGGCGCCGAGATCGCCCTGGCGCATGAACTTCAGCACCGCGATCACCCCCACCACGTTGAGCAGGCCATACACCAGCACCAGATCGAGGAAATCCGGCCGGCCGTTGAGAAAACCGAACAGCGCCAGCAGCAGCATGGCGCTGGTGCCGATGGTATTCGCCGCCTGCAGGCGGTCGAACACGGTGGGGCCGAGCGCGGCGCGCGCCAGCGCCAGCACCACGGTGACCAGCAGGGCGAGGGTGGCGGCAGCGAGGATCAGGTTCACGGCCGTTCCAGTTCGCTGCAGCGCCTGTCCATTTCGCTGGCGAACAGGCCCGCCGCGCCCTCGCGGGTCAGGGCATGCACCAGAAACCGACCGGGTTCGACTTCGATTGCCACGGTGCCCGGCGTCAGGGTGATGGAATTGGCGTGGATCACCAGGCCGAGGTCGGTTTTCTGGGATGGCGCGAATTCGATCAGCGTCGGAGAAATCGGCAGCTTTGGGTCAAGGATGCGGCGCGTCACATCCCAGCCGGATTTGGCGATTTCCTTGATCAGCCAGGGCCAGTAGAGCAGCATGATGCGCCAGGCGCGCTGGATCGGAACCCGCTCGTTGTCGACCTGATCCATGCGCCGCGCAAGCAGGAAGATGAAAACCGAGCAGCCGAAACCCGCCGCCAGCAGAAATGGCGTGAACATCCCGGACAGCAGCAGCCAGAAAAGATAAAGGCCGGACAGGAAGCTGAGGGAGCGGGCCATGGAACGGTTGTTTGTTTATGTTATTAGGCTTACGGCTCGAAACGAGGCGAGGTGATTTATGACGTTGATTTATGACGTTGATTTATGGTGTGAACTTATACATCTATCGCTTCTGCTTTGGTACGACTGGAAATATAGCGGAGGCCTGCGAATGACGCCATAGCGCCTCAAGGGTTATTGCGTGCGCTCAGGGATATTCGCTGGCCAGCGCCGCATCCACCAGTTCCTTCAGGGGTTCATAACCGAAACTGGGCAGCGGTTTGCCGTTGACGAAGAATTCCGGTGTCTTGCTGACGCCCAGCGATTGCACGTCGGCCATGTCCTGATTGATCCGGGCGGCGATCTCCGGCGAATTCATGTCGGCCTTGATTTGCACCAGATCCAGCCCGATTCCGGCTATGTGTTGCCAGACCCGCTCGGGTTGCACGACATGATTCGTCACCCAGTCATCCTGCGCGGCCAGCACCGCCTCCAGGGTTTCCCAGTGCAAACCCTGTTTTTCCGCCGCATACAGCAGCGCCACGACCTGATCGGAATTTTCGTGGAAGGGCGCGTAGCGCAGCGTCAGGTGCAACTGTTCGGGATGCGCATTCAACAACTCCTTTACGAAGGGGTAGAAGCGTTTGCAGGTGCCGCAGGCCGGGTCGAGAAATTCGACGATGCGGACCTTGGCGGCGGTGGGGCCGAGTTGCGGCGAATAGTCGCGCACCATGCCGGCGCTGTTCTGCTCCGCCAGTTGTTCGGCTTGATCGGCCCGCTGCGAATTGAAATACAGCGCACCGGCGACAAAAGCCAGCAACAGCAGGATGCCGCTGGCGATGAACAGGGTTTTCTTCATTTGCATGCCTTGTAATGAGTCAACAACAACAGCGCGATGATGCCCGAAAATGCCAGCACCGAGAGCATCGGCAAGGTCAGAAAGCCGAACCAGACGATTTGTTCCACCGAACACGGCACACCCTGGCTGCAGGGCGTCGCCGATTCCGGGATCAGCCCGCTGGCCACGCCCCAATGAAACATTGCCAGCGCCCACCCGGCCAGCGCCAGCGGCAAGGCATAGCGCAGCACGCGCGGATCGAACGGAAACAGCCCGGCGGCCAGAATCAATACCAGCGGAAACATGGCGATACGCTGATACCAGCACAGCACGCACGGGGTGTAGCCCATGATCTCGCCAAGAAACAACGCACCCAGGGTCGAAACGCCGGCAATCAGCCAGGCGAGAAAAATCAGTGTCCAGCCGGAGACGGTGGATTCTGGCGGCTTGCTGGTCGGCATGACATTCCTTGTCTATTCGGGCGGCGCATCGCGCCCGCTGTTGTTCGATAAAGGTATCTCTCGCACCGGCACTCGCCACAGAAAAAACAGCAGGACCAGGCCAACGCCTCCGAGCAGCAGGCGATGCCAGTGCGACGGCATCAACACCATCGAGCTGCCGAAAGATAACAGCATAAGACCATAGGCGAAGCGCTTGGCGCGTCGCGGCATGGCGCGATGGGTTTGCCATTCGCGGATGATCGGCCCGATGACGCGATGGCCGAGCATGGCGTCATGCAGGCGAACCGAGCTGCGCGCGAAACAGGCCGCCGCCAGCAGCACGAGCGGCGTGGTCGGCAGCAGCGGCACGACGATGCCGATCAGCCCCAGCGCCAGCGCGACGCCGCCGGCGATCAGGCAGGCCAGACGCACCAGCCGTGAATCGTGCGGGCGTGCGCCGGTCATTCCCGGGGTCGGGTCAGCAGGGTTTTCAGTTCGGCAATTTCCGAGCGCAATTCACGAATCTCGTTATGCAGGTCGGCCTCGATATGTTCGCGTGCCTGATCCACCACGCTGGCGGTGTCGCGATGCTCTTCGTCGCTGAAGGACTGCATGGCGTTGACGATGATGGCGATGAACAGGTTCAGCATGGTGAAGGTGGCGATCAGGATGAACACGATGAAGAAGCCCCAGGCATAGGGAAACTGCTCCATTACCGGGCGCGAGATGCCCATCGACCAGCTTTCCAGGGTCATGATCTGGAACAGTGTGTACAGCGAGCGGCCAAGCGTGCCGAACCAGTCCGGGAAGGCGGTGGCGAACAGGTTGGTGGCGATCACCGCGAACACGTAATAGATCAGCAGCAATACCGCGCCGATCGAGGCCAGGCCGGGAATCGCGCCCAGCAACGCGCCGACCACCCGCCGCATCGACGGCACGAGGGTCAGGATGCGCAACACCCGCAACACCCGCAGCGCGCGCAGCACCGAGAACTGGCCGGTAGCCGGCAGCAAGGCGATGCCGACCACCAGAAAATCGAACACACTCCAGGGGTCGCGGAAGAACTTCAGACGATGGACATACAGCCGCAGCGTGATTTCGATGACGAAAATGCTCAGGATCGACTTGTCCACCAGCAGAATGAGCTCGCCGTGGCGGGCCATCAATGTCGGCGAGGTTTCCAGGCCAAGGGTGACGGCGTTGATCAGGATCAACGCCAGGATGAAATGCTGCACCAGCGGAAATTCGATCAGTTGTTTCAGTTTCAAGCGATGTTCAGACATGGTTTGGGTAGGGGATGCGGCTGCGTTCATGGTAGCGGACGGTCGTTTTGTGAAAACAAAGGTTGGGGAGGATGAAAAACAGGCAGAAATCGGGCGCAACCGGCACCGATTCAGGTTTGCTGAAATGTTGGGATGCAATCATGAAAATAAATAGTGCCGTGTTATTGACTTGTTTCCTTGGAACAGTTCAATTGCTGCCCGCCGGAATCGCAATTATTTGGTTTGGCTCCAATCGCCCTTACTTGAGCGAAAACGACTGAAATGACGGTACTACCCTGATTCAACATACATGCACCCTCGCCTGCGCCGATTCATACCCACCCGTGAGCAGATTCACGCCAACCGCTGGCTGAGCTGGCTGCGGCCGCATCTGATGCATCCGCGTCTGTGGCATTTCAGCCGGCGCGGGGTATCGGTGGGTGTCGCCCTCGGGGTGTTCTTCGGTCTGCTGGTTCCGATCGCGCAGATTCCTTTGGCTGCCGGCGTGGCGGTGTTGATGCGCGCCAATGTGCCGGCCGCCATCGGCAGCACACTGGTGACCAATCCGGTCACCTTTGCACCGATCTACCTTCTGGCGCACCGGGTCGGCGCCAGATTGCTCGGCGAGCATGACGCCGAGACACCGGATTTCGGCGCCCCGCGGGTGGTCGAGATCGAGCCGGAGGCGAGCTGGTGGCGTCAGGTCTGGAGCGGCTTGCTGGCACTCGGCCCGCCGTTGCTGTTAGGCTTGAGCCTGTTCGCCGTGGTCGCCGGCTTTCTGACTTACGCCCTGATCATGCTGACCTGGCGGCTCAAGACCACCTGGACCTGGAAACGACGCAAACGTAGAACCACCCCGGAATAGCAAAACCCACGCTGGCGCCCATGGCGTCCGAAGGAATGTCGCCCGCAGCCTTGAACGCCGCTCCGTTTGCCGAGATGGCACTGCTGCTCGGCATCACCGCCGTCGCCGGCGTGATCGCCGTGCGGCTGCGCCAGCCGGTGCTGATCGCCTATATCGCGGTCGGCATCCTGGTCGGGCCGGCGGTGTTCGGACTGGTCCAGGCGCATGACCAGATCGACCTTCTGGCGCAGATCGGGGTGGCGGTGTTGCTGTTCCTGGTCGGACTGAAACTCGATCTGCACCATGTCCGCCATATCGGCCCGGTGGCGCTGGCCACCGGTCTCGGGCAACTCGGTTTCACCATCGTGGTCGGCTTCCTGATCATCCTGGCGCTCGGCAAGGAGTTGATGGAGGCGCTGTATGTCGCGGTGGCGCTGACCTTTTCCAGCACCATCATCATCGTCAAGCTGCTGTCCGATAAACGCGAACTGGATTCCCTGCACGGACGCATCGCCGTCGGTTTTCTGATTGTGCAGGACATCGCCGTGGTGCTGGCGATGATGGCGATGAGTGCGATGCGCGGTGCCGCCGATGCCACGGCCTGGGAAGTCGCGGTGTCGCTGCTGATCCGGGTGTCGCTGGCAGGGCTGCTGATGTACCTGCTGATGCGCTACATCCTGCCGAGCGTGGTGCGCGCGATGGCGCGCTCGCAGGAACTGATGCTGATCTTCGCCATCGCCTGGGGTACCGGGCTGGCGGCGCTCGGCGAATGGGCCGGGTTCTCCAAGGAGGCCGGCGCCTTCATGGCGGGATTTTCGCTGGCATCGACGCCTTACCGCGAGGCGATCGGCGCGCGTCTGACCGGCATCCGCGATTTTCTGCTGCTGTTCTTCTTCATCGATCTCGGCGCCAAGCTGGACTTCTCGACGCTGGGCGAAGAAATCCTGCCGGCGGCGATCCTGTCGGCCTTCGTGCTGATCGGCAACCCGCTGATCGTCATGGCGATCATGGGCTACATGGGCTACCGCAAGCGCACCGGTTTCCTGGCCGGCCTGACGGTGGCGCAGATCAGCGAGTTTTCCATCGTGTTCGTCGCCATGGGCATCAGCCTCGGCCATATCGGCGTGCAGGCGCTGGGGCTGACGACGCTGGTCGGGGTGACCACCATCGCCTTGTCCAGCTACATGATCCTGTTCTCGCAGCATCTCTACGAACGCCTGGCGCCCTGGCTGGGCGTGTTCGAACGCCACCAGCCTTACCGCGAACTGGCGGTCGAGCAACAGCAGCAGGGCGCGCCGACGCCGGACATCGTGATTTTCGGTGTCGGTCGCTATGGCGAGCGCATGGCCCGGCGGCTGCAGGAGGCCGGGCTGACGGTGCTGGGTGTGGAGTTCGATCCGGAACGGGTACGCAGCCTGCGCGCCAAGGGCATGAATGTCAGTTTCGGCGACGGCCAGGACGTGGATTTTCTCGAAACGCTGCCGCTCGAAGGCGTGCCCTGGGTGATCAGCACGCTGCCCGATCTGGATTCCAACCGCGCTTTGCTGCATGCATTGACGGTGCGCTGTTTCGCCGGCGAGGTGGCGTTCGTGGCGCGTGACGACACGCAAGGCGCGCTGCTCAAACGCGCCGGCGCGCCGACCGTGCTCTACCCGTTCCGCGATGCGGTGGATTTCAGCGTCGAACATCTGGCGGCGTTGATCAAACCGGAGCGGGACACATCAGCGCCGGTTGCCAGTCAACCACCCTCGCAATAGCCGGAACGCTTCCGACTCAGGCATACGCCGGCAGCGTGGTCAGACGCGCATCGTCGACCGGGATGCCGATGGCGAAGTGGTACACCACTTGATAACGGCTGTCGTTCAAACCCAGCACTTCATGCACCGCGTCGTCGAAGAAGCAGCCGATGCCGGTGCCGCGCCAGCCGGCGGCCTCGGCTTCCAGCGTCAGGCAGTGGCCGAGCATCCCGGCTTCCCAGTGCAGATGCCGCCAGGCGGCGGGGTTGTCGCCTATCGGCGCGGCGAATTCGGCGATGAACAACACCGTGAAGGTGCTGTTCGAGGCGATGTCCTGGTGGCAGGACAAGGTGCGCGCGGTGCGTTCGGCCTTGGCCGCCATCAGCTGATAAAGCGGCAGTTGCGCATCGGCGGAGGACCAGGTGAACAGCTCGGGCAGGGTTAGTTGCAGTTCCGCCCGCGCCGCCTCCGAGCGCGGCAGCGCGTACAGGCCGGGTTTGAGGTCCGCCACCCGATGCACCAGCAGCACCGGATGCACGCGCGGCGCATGCGGCCATAAGCGCCAGACCGGCGAGCCGCCCGGCAGCAGGGCTGCAAGCAGGCGACGGAACACGGCATGCGGCATGACACTGACGCCATCGAAGGCCTGGGCGCTGCGGCGTTGCAATATGACCTGTGTGGCCGGCAGCAGCGAATCCGATTCGATGCGCGGCGATTCGACGCGGGGTTCCGGGCCGGGTTGTACGCCACCCCCCGGCAAAGCGCCGCGTGTCGCTCGCGCCACTTCCTCGATCACCGGCCAGTCGTACATCGGTTTCGGGTCGAGCCGGCCGGGTTGCCCGGCCCACTGCGTCCAGTCCGGTGGCGGGCGATCATCGGCGTGCAAGGCGACGATGAGTTCGGCTTCTTCCGCCTCCACCGCGCGGAAATCATCTTCGCGATCCACCCCCAGCCGTGCTGCCGTGTCGCTCGGCGTCAAGCCCAGCAGACGCGGTTGCCAGCCGTGCAGCGCGGCGGCATAGGCCAGCGCGGCGAGGACATGGCCCAGGTCGAGCTGGCAATAGCGGAACGCGCGTTCGCCGTATTTCCAGGCTTCGCGCCAGGCGATCGAGCTATAGCCTATCCAGACGCCCGGCGTGTCGGCGTCGGTCGGCGCAGTCCAGGCGCGGCGTTCCAGGCTGTGGTCGAGCGCCTGATAGTGATGCAGGCCGTCGGCCAGGCCCGGCACCGCCGAACTGATCAGCCAGGTTTCGGTGGGATGCAGATTGCCGGACGAAGGATGCGCGCGCAGCGACCAGCGGCTCGGGCCATATTGTTTCCAGGCGGTGATGCCGGCGCACAGGCGCAGCAGCGAACCGAGGCTGGCGGGCGTGAAGGCCGCCGACGGGCGGGGTTGGTCAAGTTGCGGCCAGGCGATGTCCGGCGCGCCGATCTCGCGCGGCAGTGGCGTGTTCGCGCAGCCGCGCCAATGTCGGAAGGCATTCGGCTGGGCATCCCAATCCAGCGCGCCGGGGCCTTGCGCGTAGCGGTCGAGATGATGTTTGGTGCGGGCGTGGTAGGCCAGCGTCAGTGTCGTCGGATCGGTCATGATGGGTTTCGCGTCATCGAATGTCAGCACAATGGGGGCGGATCGCCGGGCGGCAATCGAACCGGTCGAATAAAGCACTGGTGTCAAGCAAGACGCGCGCCGACAATTCAACTACATTTTTATAACGAATAAAAAACCGCTTTTCCCCATGAATCTGAGACCGCGTTTTCTGCTGATCACCGCGCTGCTGGTCGTCGCCTCGGCGGCGGCGGTGTGGTATGCCTCGCGGCAGCTGGCGGAGGATATCGTCGCGCAATGGGCGCTTCGCTACGCCGAGAAGCAGGTGCTGTACGACAAGTCACGATTGTTGCAACCCATCGTGCGCGAAATTGCGCTGTCGCGGCAGTTCGCCAACTCGCAGGAAATCCGCAATTGGGCGCGCAAGCCGGACGATGCGGAACTGAAGCGGCGGGCGATCGCCGAGATGGAAAATTTTCGGCTGAATTTCGCCGACCACAGTTACTTCATCGCGCTGCTGGAATCCGGTCGCTACTACCATAACAACGCCAAGGACGAGTTTGCCGGCAAGCAGTACCGTTACACGCTGTCACCGAACAAGCCGGCGGACCGCTGGTTCTTCGACATCGTTCGGCAAAAGCGCGACATGCACATCAATGTCAATCCCGATGTCAATCTCGGCGTCACCAAGCTGTGGATCGACGTGCTGATGCGCGATGGCGACAAGATCCTCGGTGTCGCAGGTACCGGCCTCGACCTGACCGAACTGATCCGTGCCGTGGTGGATCAGACCGAGCCCGGCATGACCAGCCTGTTCGTCGATCACAACGGTGCAATTCAGGCCCACCGCGATCAGCAGATGATCGACTACGCCAGCATCAGCAAGAGCGCCCGGGAACGCAAAACCCTGGATCTGCTGTTCGACCGTCAGATCGACCGTGATGCGGTGCGCGGCGCCATGAAGGAACTCGAACGCATGGAAACGCCGGTCATCAGCCGCTTTGTCGAAATCGCCGGCAAGCGGCATCTGGCCGGCGTCGCCTACCTGCCGGAAATCGACTGGTACGAGATCACCCTGATGGACCTGGATGTGCTGGTGCCGCTCAGCAGTTTCACCGGCATTCTGCTGGTCTATGCCATCACCCTGCTGGTCGCGCTGGCGCTGTTCAATCTGGCGCTGGGTCGCCAGGTGCTGCGGCCGCTGATGAAGCTCGATCATGCCATGCAGGAAATGGAACATGGCCGGGTTGCGGAAACCCTGTCGGCCGCCGACAGTCCGGGCGAAATCGCGCGACTGATCGAGCATTTCCAGCGCATGGCGAGCGTGCAGCAGGAAGCCCGGCAGAATCTGGAAAGCAAGGTGCGCGACCGCACCGAGGCGCTGGAACATCTGGCGAAAATCGACCCGCTCACCGAATTGCTAAATCGGCGCGGCATGACCGAACGCATTGAGGCGGAAATCAGCCGCGGTCGACGCGAACATGGCTACATCGGCCTGCTCTGGCTGGATATCGACCTGTTCAAGGAAATCAACGACCAGCATGGCCATGCCAAAGGCGATGAGGCGCTGAAAACCGTGGCGGCGGCCCTGAACAACCTGTTGCGGCCCTATGACAACATCTCGCGCTGGGGTGGCGACGAGTTTCTCGCGCTGATACCCGCCAGGTTGGCAACCGACGTCGATGCCCTGGGCGAGCGGGTGCGGCTGGTCATCGCCGAAAGTTGCGGCCCGCTGAACGCATCCGGCCAGCCGATACCGATCACGGTCAGCGTCGGCGGTTATTTCGCTGATTGCGGCGAGGATATCGAAACCATGTTGCAGCGAGCCGACAAGGCGCTCTATCAAGCCAAGCAGGCGGGTCGCAATTGCTATCGATCCCATGTCGAACCGGCATCGGATTCGCCCGCTTGAGCGTTTGCCCGGTTCGCGTTTCATCAATACGAGGAACATCCGCCATGCCGCAGAGCCGCAACCCCGGAACGCAACTCCCTGAATCCGAAAATATCCGCACCGGTCATACGGTCGAAATCCTGCAACGCGCGTTTCTGGACAACCTGTTCTACACCCAGGGCCGCTATCTGGAAGTCGCCAGCCCCAACGACCACTATCAGGCGCTCGCCCATACGCTGCGCGACCGCCTGTTGCATCGCTGGGTCAGCACGGTGCAGACCTACGCCAAAACCAATTGCCGCACGGTCTGTTATCTCTCCGCCGAATACCTGCCCGGCCCGCATCTGGCCAACAACCTGCTGAATCTCGGCATCACCGAAAACATCCGCCAGGCGCTGGCGCAACTCGGCCTGGACCTGGAAACCATCCTCGAACATGAGGAAGACCCCGGCCTCGGCAATGGCGGCCTTGGGCGACTGGCGGCCTGTTTCATGGATTCTCTGGCGACGCTGGAAATCCCCGCCATGGGCTACGGCATCCGCTACGAGTACGGCATCTTCGACCAGCAGATACGCGACGGCTGGCAGGTGGAAACCACCGATACCTGGTTGCACTACGGCAACCCGTGGGAAGTGCGGCGCCCCAACATCGTCTATGACGTCGGCATCGGCGGCTACAGTGAGCAGTATCTCGACGCCAACGGCCGGATGCGCATGCGCTGGATTCCCCATGAAGTGTTTCGCGGCATCGCTCACGACACGCCGATCCTTGGTCATGGCGTCAACACCGTCAACCTGCTGCGCCTGTGGGCGGCGGAATCCGCCGAATCGTTCGATTTCCAGGCCTTCAACCAGGGGGATTACGTCGGTGCGGTGATCCGCCAGGTGCGTTCCGAGACCATCTCGAAAGTCCTCTACCCGAACGACGAGGCCGACATGGGCAAGCGCCTGCGCCTGTTGCAGCAATACTTCTTCGTGTCCTGCTCCTTGCAGGACATGCTGCGCATCTTCCACAGCACCGGCCAGCCGCTGGAAAAATTCCACGAGAAATACGCCGCCCAGCTCAACGACACCCACCCGACCATCGCCATCGCCGAACTGATGCGGCTGCTGGTCGATGTGCATGGCCTGGCCTGGGACACCGCCTGGGACATCACCCGCCAGACCTTCGCCTACACCAACCACACGCTGCTGCCGGAAGCGCTGGAAAAATGGCCGCTGCCGCTGTTCCAGAGCCTGTTGCCGCGCCATCTGGAAATCATCTACGAGATCAACGCCCGCTTTATGGACGACATGCGGCTGCGCTTTCCGTTCGATCTTGAACGCATCGCCCGACTGTCGCTGATCGACGAAACCGGCCAGCGCTACGTGCGCATGGCCAACCTGGCCTGCGTCGGCAGCCATGCCATCAACGGTGTCGCGGCGCTGCATACGCAACTGCTGGGCGACACCGTGTTGCGTGATTTCTATGCGGTCTGGCCGGAGAAATTCCAGAACAAGACCAATGGAGTTACGCCGCGCCGCTTCATCATGCTGTCCAACCCCGGCCTCAGCGAGTTGCTGAATGAAACCCTGGGCGCCGGCTGGGGCAAAGACCTGCAGCGCCTGCGCGAACTCGAACGCCACGCCGACGACGCAGCTTTTCAAAGCTGCTGGCGCGCGGTCAAGCTGGAGCGCAAGAACAATCTGGCGCGCATCGTCTCGGCGCGGCTGAACATCGCGCTCGACCCCGACAGCCTGTTCGACATCCAGGTCAAACGCATCCACGAATACAAGCGCCAGCACCTCAACCTGCTGCATGTCATCAGCCTCTACAACCGCATCAAGCGCAACCCCGGCATCGACATCCAGCCGCGCAGCTTCATCTTCGGCGGCAAGGCCGCGCCCGGTTATTACATGGCCAAGCTGATCATCAAACTGATCAATTCGGTGGCCGAGGTGGTCAACCGCGACCACGACGTCGCCGGCCGTCTGAAGGTCGCGTTCATCCCGGACTTCAACGTCAAGGTCGCGCATCACGTCTATCCCGCCGCCGATCTGTCGGAGCAGATATCCACCGCCGGCAAGGAAGCCTCCGGCACCGGCAACATGAAATTCTCGATGAACGGCGCGTTGACCATCGGCACGCTGGACGGCGCCAACGTCGAAATCCGCGAGGAAGTCGGCGCCGAGAACTTCTTCCTGTTCGGCCTCACCGCCCCGGAAGTCGAACGCGCCAAAGCCGAAAGTTACCGTCCATGGGAGATTTATCACCGCAACGAAGAACTGCGCGCGGTGATCGACCTGATCGGCAGCGGCCTGTTCTCGCACGGCGACGGCAGCCTGTTCCGGCCGCTGATCGACCACCTGCTGAGTCGCGACGACTACCTGCTGCTGGCCGACTACGCCAGCTATATCGCCTGCCAGGACGCAGTCAGCCGCAGCTACGCCGACCCGCGCATCTGGACCCGCATGTCCATCCTCAACGTCGCCCGCATGGGCAAGTTCTCCTCGGACCGCACCATCGACGAATATTGCCGCGAGATCTGGCGGGTGCGGCCGGTGACGGTGAACCTGGCGGAGTAGCTTATCCGCTTACCGGCGCGGCCGGCACGCGCATCAACCCCTATGCAACCTGATTGACAGTCCGGCTGGATGCCGGGGTTGAACCTCGCCGGCTTTGCAGCACCGTCGATAGCATGGCCAGGTTGTCCTGGTCCAGATTACATCCCTCTTCGCGTTGTTTCTCAAACTGCGCCGACTGGCGTTCGCGCCGCTGATTCCGAATCTGCGTGCGCACATAGTCCACCAGGTCCTCTTCCAGGAAAACCCAGGAACGACCAATCCGCGCACCGGGCAGTTCGCCTGTTCCGACCATTTCTGAAACGTCCGTGCTGTTGACTTTCAGGAATTCGGCACACTCATCAATGTCGAGGGTTTTCATCGTGACTCCTTTCGGGTTTGGCCATTGACGGCATTCGATGCAGGCAAATACAAAGGCAGGGCGCAAAGTCGGAAGCGGGTGCTTTAGCCTGCAACAAAGTACCGCCGATCTGTTAATGCATGGTCAAACATTAGAACGTGGATCCTCTGACAGCAATACAACCTGGTTGGGGTCGACGCCGGCGCCACATCCGGGGGCGGCAACTCCACATTCAACTCACTGATCAATCCGCCAGTTCCTTGCCAACACCTGCCACACGCGCTGCAGGCCGCCCTTGTCGGCCAGTTCGGCGTAGTCGAAATTCCATAAATAAAACTAATGGCCCCGCAGTCAAACGCAGCTATGTTTAAAATCAATCACTTGGACGAATCGAAACGCACCCAAGCGCAGCCAATTTACGATGCGAGTCTCAGAAAAGTCTCAGAAGAATTCCAGATGCCACGCATCGTCGAACCGGTATAAGCAGCCATTCTCAAGACGCCAACTTATGTCGTTTCCCCTTGCTTAGCCTGCATCTCGCTAGTGTGGTGTTGCACGCTTGCCGGCCCGTATAAAACGGATGGATTTTTTCGCCAGGCAAGGCGCGGACCCGCGGCCGTATGGGGTATACGGCAAGGGGCCGCAACGACGCATG